>Ga0315284_10001297_pt1 | contig 35643 bp, 35 predicted proteins | sample YL17G09_16_MG_FD_203696 | JGI IMG/M metagenome (GOLD analysis project Ga0315284, IMG submission 203696) | Sediment microbial communities from Yellowstone Lake, YNP, Wyoming, USA - YL17G09_16 | ecosystem: Environmental > Aquatic > Freshwater > Lake > Sediment | place: USA: Wyoming | collected... | reverse complement strand
GGGTATGTCGCGGACTCACCCGTGCTGTCACATTTGAATTTGCGGATCGATCCCGATGACCGCATTGCACTGGTCGGCCGCAACGGCAATGGCAAGACGACCTTGGCGCGCCTGCTGGCGGGTCAGCTGAAGCCGATGGGTGGGTCGCTCGTCGCCAGCGGGAAATTGCGGGTCGGCTATTTCGCGCAACATCAAATCGAGGAACTCATTGCCGACGATACACCGCTCCAGCACATGGAGCGCCTGTTGCCAGGGGCCAAGCCGGGCGAGGTTCGCGCTCAACTCGGCCGCTTCGGGTTCTCGGGCGACAAAGCCATGCTAAAAGTGCGCCAGCTCTCCGGCGGTGAACGGGCGAGGCTGTCGCTGGCGCTCATCACCCGGGACGCGCCGCATGTTCTGATCCTGGATGAGCCGACCAACCACCTTGATGTGGATGCCCGCGAGGCGCTGGTTCAGGCGTTGGCCGGCTTTGGCGGGGCGGTGGTCGTGGTCAGCCACGACCGCCATTTACTGGGGCTGATCGCCGACCGGCTCATCTTGGTCGATGGCGGGACGGCAACCGATTTTGACGGCACACTCGAAGAATACCGCAACATGGTGCTGGGTGCGGCCCGCGGCAACGGAGGGGATGGCCAGAAGTATGCCGGGAAAGCGAGCCGCAAGGACGAGCGGCGCATGACGGCGCAAGCGCGCGAGCAGAACAAGGCCTTGCGCAAGGCGGTTATGCAGGCCGAGGCCGAGCTGAAACGGCTTTGGCAGCGGCGTGCGGAGATCGACCAGATGCTGGCCGCGCCGCAAGCCAATGGCGGCGCGTCGGTGAGCGCGCTGATGAAATCGCGTGCCGAGGTCGAGCACCAGATTGCCAAAGCCGAGCAGGGCTGGCTGGAAGCCGGCGAGGCCGTGGAACGCGCGAGCGCCGATATAAGCGCGCGGGGCGAGCAGAGCAGCGTCGGCGCCTCCGAGGCATAGTGCCATTGCGGCTTGGCTTTAAAACGGAAGCGGCGCGAGTGTTACCTGAGGGCCGCTTCGTGTCAGAGGCGGACATAGAAGCCGAAGGTGCCTTGGCGAGCACCTCGACCGCGGCACCTCGTAGCCGTCCATGCCAGGCATCATCACGTCGAGCAGGATGAGTTCCGGCCTTTCTGCGGCCGTGGCAAGCACCAGCGACTTCTCGCCATTAGTTGCGACTTTCGTCCGGTAAAGGTCCTTCAACACCCCCGAAATGACCCCAATGTTGATCGGGGTATCGTCAACGATCAAGACCAACTTGCTGGCCGAGGTCGGCATCACTTGGTGCCGAGGTTCAGGGACAGATGGAGCGGCAACGGACTCCGCAGCCTCGACATTCGCCACGTTGCAATACCTCAAAGAGGCAGTGCGGTGCGGATCGCTTGCACTACGGCGATGAGAGAATGCGAAAAGGACTCGAGCGCCACGTCGACACTCTGCCCGGTCTTGATCGCGGCTTCGACTTCGGCGGCATGCGCTGCCAGCGTGGCGGCGCCCAGGGTGCTTGCAGCGCCCTTTAATGAGTGGGCTTCGCGCTCCGCTGTGGAAGTATCGCCGACCGATAAAGCTATCCGGATTGTCTCGGCGGTTTCTGCTTGTTTCGCCGCGAACTTGCGCAAGAGGGATTCGTAGCGCTCACGCTTACCCCCAATTTGCTTCAGTCCTAAGCCGGTATCAATTCCAGCAATCTTGGGCGCGGCGCTATCGGGATCCAAGGAGTGACTCCAGCGTAGCTTCATCATTGCGGCGTTCAGTCCAGCGGAGCAGGACGCTAAACAGTTGGTCGGGATCGATCGGCTTGGCGATGTGATCGTTCATGCCGACTTTCAGGCACTTTTCGCGATCGGCGGCCATGGCGTTGGCGGTCATCGCGATGATAGGCAAGTTCTGGAGGCGCGGATTACATCTGATGGCTCGGGTAGCCTCTATCCCGTCCATCACCGGCATTTGCATATCCATTAGCACCGCGTCGTAGTCGTTTTCCTGCGCCATTCGGACGGCAATTTCGCCGTTCTCCGCCAAATCGACGTGAATCGCGGCATCTTCGAGCAGGCCAATTGCGACTTCCTGGTTGATCTCGTTGTCTTCCACCAGCAGCACCCGCGTCCCGCGCGTCCGATCAATTTCGAAGGAAGGAGCAACTTGGGCATGACCAGTCGCCTCTGGGTGGGCATGGAGGATGGCGACGATCGTGTCGAAAAGGGTCGATGAAGTGACGGGCTTGATAAGTACGTTATCAAGTCCATCCTCCTCGGCCTGTTTCAACACATCCTCGCGGCCATAGGCGGTCACCATCACGAGGTGCGGCGAGATAGTGAGCTCGGGCAGTGCAAGAATGTGTCTGCTCGTTTCGATGCCATCGAGGTTAGGCATCTGCCAGTCAACGAAGACGATCTCGTAAGGCTCGCTACGTTGGGCGGCTTGGCGAACCTTTTCGATGCCTTCCTCGCCGGAGGCTGCCTCGTCGACGACGAAGGTCAGACTCATCAGCATGCTCGACAGCACAGTGCGAGCGGACGAATTGTCATCGATGACCAAGATGCGTCTGCCGCGCAAGTCGGAACGTAGCAAACTTGGACGCACGGCCGCGCTCCCTTTGCCGAGGCGAGCGGTAAACCAGAACGTGCTCCCCTTGCCAAGCTCGCTCGTGACGCCAACGTTCCCACCCATTAATTCGGCGAGCCGCTTAGAGATGGCCAGCCCAAGCCCGGTGCCGCCATATTTGCGGGTCGTCGATGTATCGGCCTGCTCGAAGGCTTGGAACAGACGCCCGACTTGCGCCTCGGTCATGCCAATTCCAGTGTCGCTGACCGAAAATTCAACCAACTGGCCGTCCTCGCTAGCCTCCAGCACTCGCCCCTTGATGACGACATCGCCTTCCTCGGTGAATTTGACTGCGTTGTTGCAGAAGTTGATCAGGATCTGCCCCAGTCGCAGCGGATCGCCTCGGAGACGGGTCGAGTTGATTGAGGGCTCGATGTCGAAGATCAGTTCCAGCCCTTTTTCCTCCGCCTTCTCGGCGATCAGATTACCGACATTCTCCAGCACCTTATCGAGATCAAACTCGACGTCCTCGATCGACAACTTGCCAGCCTCGATCTTCGAAAAATCGAGAATTTCATTGATGATGCCGAGGAGGTGTTGCCCTGAGCTCTTTATCTTGATCAGATAGTCCCGCAGGCGGGGCGAGGGATCGGCCTTTAGCGCGAGGTGAGAAAGCCCGATGACGGCGTTCATCGGGGTCCGGATTTCGTGGCTCATATTTGCCAGGAACGCGCTCTTCGCCTCGTTCGCGCTTTTCAATTCCACCTGGGCCGCCTGGAAAGCCTCCTCTGCGGCCTTGCGGACGTCGATATTGCTCCACGAGCCGACGACCTCGCTAGGGCGCCCCTCCGTGTCGCGAGTTAGATGCTGCTCGTCACTAACCCAGCAATAAGAGCCATCCTTCTTGCGGAACCGATATTCGACCAAATGCTGTCCCTTCTGAAACAGCTGCACCTGCTCGGCCTCGACCTCAGCAAGGTCGTCGGGATGCACACATGCCCGCCAGAAATCCGCGTTCTCCAAATACTCATCAGTCCGGTATCCCAGCATGCCCTGAAGGCTGTCACTGATGAAGGTGGGTGCGAAATCTCCGCTTGCCCGGAAGCTGTAGACAACGACTGGGGCGGCGCCGAGCAACAAGGACAGCCGAGCGCGTACGCCTTCCTCGGCCTCCTTCGCCACTTGCAGGGCTTGGTTGTTCGCATGTAACGCCTCGACAAGTTCCTCGACGCCTTGCTCGGCGATCACGGCCTGGCACCACGAGATTGCCGGGTCGGCCATGACAATCGAATCGATCTTGCAGCAGGCACGCCAGCCGCGCCGCTGGCCGTCGACGACCAAGGGCTCGACCCGGTCGCAGCCTAGGCGCAATAAAGTGTCGGCTCCCGGATGGGCCGCCGCGAAGTCGACGCAAAGTTCTTGCGCCGAGGCCGACCCACTCAGCCCGACGAGCACCTCAAGAGCGGTCGTCCGCGTCACATCTTTTGCATGGTCGGAGGCCGCTGCGGCAAGCCGGGTCGCTTTGCTGGTAGTGGCGCCGAGGCGCTGCGCAACGGCGAGCAGCTTACGGCGCATGGCGAGAATACCTGCCTCGCCGCTCAGGGACAGCGTACCAAGGGTTACCATCTGCATCGCATCACCGCACAAGAGGCATCATCTGTTCCCTTCCCAAAGCGTCGAACGATATTCGAGGCGATCGCTGAGGCAGGGTCCAGGGTAAGGCTCGGATATTCGTTGACAGTGAAGCGGCCGGTCACGCCGTCGGAATACAAGAGAAGCACATCGGCCGGCCCCAGAGCAAAAGAGGTCGACGTCAGCGGTCGCATTCGAGAACCGAGCACGCCCTCCCTGAACTCGACGGTTTTCGCAATACTGCCGAACAAGCGGCATCGCACATTGCCGATGCCCGCGATGCTTCCCTCGAGTGTGCGGCCGTTGAGCCAAGCCACCGCAGCGACGGCGCCGCGCGTGCCGCGGGCTGACTCATGCAGCACCGCAAGCGCGCCATCGGGGTTGGGAGTCGGCACCCAGGACAGCCAGTTGGACAATGTCCCGCTGAGCTGCAGGGCCAGCTTGTGTGCGTCCGGTCCATGACCGAGAACGTCGATCACGGCGACAAAGACGCCGTTATCATGCGAATGCACGACCACGGCGTCACCGGACAACGTCTCGCCATCGCAAGGACGGACGTATTCACCGGCTTCGATTCGGTCTTGCATTCGACCTCGCCCATTTCTTGGCGGTTACGGTAGCGCCGCAGCCGGGCTGGGATTTGATTTCGAGCGAATCCATGATTCTTGCTGCACCCGGCAGACCCAAACCAAGGGTTCCACCGGTAGAATAGCCATCCTTGACGGCGGCCTCTACATCAATGAATCCCGGGCCGTAGTCGACCGCTTGAATCTCGATGGCGCCGTTGCCACACGTATCGTCTTCGATCCAGCTCACCAGCAGGTAGCCCCGGGCACCGCCATATTTGAGAATGTTGCGTCCAAATTCGGAGGCCACCGTCGCAATCATGACCACATCGGTGGCACTGAAGGAGCCGCGCAGCCGCATATTCGATTGGATGTTGAACACTGCGATATGCAGGTCTGCGTCCGCTAGGATGTCAAAGCGGCCGAGCGTTGTTCGGTTCATTGCCGCCTACGGGCTCCGGTTCGATCTAAGTTTCGATCTAAGTAAAGCAATGCTTGCTCAAGATTCAGCGAGGCGCGAAGGTCACCAGTTGGTACGCCCGTAGACGCGAGGTAGGCAACAATGCCCGGGCGCAACCCCGCAACAACGCTGCTAACACCAAGCCATTCCACCGTCTGGACCAACTTCCGCAGGGCGGTGAATTCGTCGATGTCGATCACCTCACATCCTGAAATTTCGAACACAACCCCCTCGGCGCCGCGTTTCTCCAACTCCTCCATGAGCGCCTGTGAGGCGGCCCTAAGCGTGCCCGCGTCGGCGGCGTCCTGAAGAGTGACCACGAGGGTCCCGTGAACACGGGTGAGCACGAAGTGAGCTCCTGGCATGCGGCCTCCGGTGGTTGGCTGGCGCTATCGGCGCCAATCAGCGTTGCATGACGTCAAAATGCCCTTCATGCCCTTCATGCCCTTCGGCTGCTGTGCGACCATCGCGCAGAGCGGGCTTGATGGCAGCGAGTGCGAGCTGCAGCGCATCGCGGAGAGTAGCTGTCGTGCGGACCTCCCCCACATTCGCCCCCAACTCGACAAGAGTTCGCGCGACGTGAGGCGATATCCCGGAAATGATGGACTCGCATCCCATCAGCCGGGTGGCCTGCGTGATCCTAATGAAGTTGTTGGCAACCCCCGTGTCGACGGTGACGACGCCACTAATGTCCATCACAAAAACGCGCGACTGGCTCTCGGAGATGCGCGACAGAACCTTCTCCATGATGTCCTGGATTCGCTGCGAGTCGACGATTCCGACTAGAGGGAGAAGAAGAATACCATCCCAGATCGACGTGACCGGAGTCGACAGTGCCAGCATTGCCTTGCCGCTATCGGCGACGCGCCGCTGGTATTGCGCGATCTGATCGCTGATCACATAAGTGTCGAGTGCTAGGAGTTTTGCAATCGCGCGAGTTGCCATCCGCGGCTGGTCTTTGCCAAGGCCACTCGTCTGGAGTTCCTCTAGGAACATGAGCTGGAATTGCAGCACCGCGGCGAAGTAGATCAGGCTCGGGAGGTCGCGTTGGGCGTGTATTTCACCGATGCGGATTCGGTAGTCGACATATCGCTGGTCAACGACGCCGCTGAAGAATCCGGCCCAATACGCCTTTTGCAGCTTCTTGACGCGGTCGACGGTGTCCTGACTGCTGAAGAACACGTTGAACTCGGGTTGCTGCGGCAACCATTCGTCGTAAAAGCGGTCGACGACGCGGTCGATGGTACCGGCCCCAAATGCCTCCCCACATTTTTGCAGCAAGTTCAGGTCATCAACTGAGATTTCGAAGCGGATGAGCAACGATTGAGAGTCGAGCGACGATACCGGTTGAGACATGTGGATCCCCTAAATCGTCCAGCGCATCGGTGCTGAACCGCCGAGTAAGTGCATAGAAAACGGTGTCTCTGGTGGCACCGTAGCGTTTCAAGAATGGAGGGGCAACGGCCATTGGTTGACCTCGATCCTTGATCTCCCCCTGGGGCCCTGGGGGAGAGGTGCCGGGCCTCACTGGAACAGCGGGTGTCCGGCCGCGCGCAACTCCTCGATCAGCTTGGCCGTGTGGTCATAGGCGCGCGCTGTCAGCTCGGCATGACGGTGCCAGTCCATCACGCTGACATCCTCCGGCAGCGGCGGCGCGACGAGGAGATCCTCTGCGTTCAGCGTGTCGGAGAGATGCTCGCGGTGGACCATCAAGCTACGCAAGAGGACCGTCGCCACGCCGGGCGCGCGGGGAAGCCTGCGGGCAAAGGGGTTCAGCAGCTGTCGCAACATTCGCCCGCGCGAGGGGAGAGCTGCATAGTCGACAATGTCGCTGCCGATGTCCTCGGAGCGGAGATTGACCACCACGTTCGGCCCGTTCTTCAGGGTGCGCATGGATTTGACCGGAACGTTGTCGAGGAGCGAGCCGTCGACCAGCATCCGTCCGTCGGCCTGATAGACGGGAGGGAGGAGGCCGGGGATGGAGCTTGTGGTGCGCACCGCCTTCCACACCGGTCCCCGCGTGATGAGACAGAGCGCGTTACTCGTGAGGCAGGTCGAGACGGCGAAATAGCCGGTCCACAAATCCTCGATCTCGGTGTCGCCGTAATGGGTTTGCAGCGCGCGGTCGAAGACCGTGTGATCGAGCAGGCTGTAGCGCGGCCAGGTCAAACGCTTGAGCGCGCGCGCTTTCAGAAAGATGGCGGCGGTGCGGGCGCTGACCTCTTCTGGGCTCGCACCCATGGCAAAGGCCGCCGCCATGGCGCCGCCGCCGCTCGTGCCACCGAAGAGGTCGAAAGCGATCCCGGCCTCGGTGAAGGCTTTGTATACGCCGATATGGGCGGCGCAAAGCGCGCCCCCGCCGCAGGCGATGAAGCCGATGGCATTGCCGCTGATGAAGCGGGCAAGACGATCGTAGCCGGCGTCGTCGCGGGAGACGAGATGGTGGTGCATGGCGACGGGCCGGCTATCGAGCCAGCGCGAGGTACCGAAGATGGGTCCGGGCGCGTCGTGCAACAGCACGAGCCGCCGGGCTCCCACGGGGTGGATGTCGAAAACAAAGCGCTCCAGCGCATTCAGCTCCGGCGCAAGCTCGGCCTTGCTCTCCCAAGCTCCGACGATCAGCACCTGGTCCGCCTGCCGGATGATCTTGCGGCTGAACGGCGTGAGCTCCGCGTCGGCGAAATAGAGCAAAAAGTGGTAGCGAAGCTCCTGCTTGTTGAACCAGCTCGTGACCGCCGCGGAGTCGAGGCTGGTCTCGCCCGGTAGCGCCGCGGCAAGCGTCGGGGAATCGACGGCTGACACCTGTCCGAACCGCGACAGCGCGCGGGCGAGCCCCTGACGAAACGCTTCCGGCACGGCCGATTGTGCGGCACCGATCACGGCAATGGTCCGGGGATGTGACGGGTGCAGCTGGTCGTCGCTTGCGAGCGTATCGGCCAGGCGGCGGGCGAGCGTTACCGCAATTGGCTTGAGCATCGCGGGATGCCGGTCGGTGAGCGCGACGAAGTCCGCCCGCGGCAGCTTGAGTACGATCGAATCGCGAAGCGCCGTGACGGTGGCGGTGCGGATGCCGTCGGCGAAAAAGCCGATCTCCCCGAGTGGCGAGCCGCCGCCGACCTCGGCGATGCGCCGTCCATCCACCTCGACGACGAAGCGGCCCGAGGCCACGAGATAGAGCGCGTCCGCTGGGTCGCCCTGGCGCATGAGAACCTCGCCACGGGAGACCGGGACCGTGATGAGGCGCTGCTCCAGATCGGCGAGCTGCGCGGGCGGCAGATCGCGGAAGGCCTCGATCAGCGCAAGCGAGGTGGGCCGAGCTGCGCCGCTATGCTTCGAAGACTCTCCGTGCGGCACGGTGGCCCTCGCTTCCGACCGGTGGTCTGAAGCAGGATAGCGCGGAAGTACGTCAAATCGTGAGTGATCAATGGTGAAACGCGAAGCGGGCAGCTCTTACGAGCCGCCCGCGACAAATCTCCTCAATTCTGAGCAATTTCCGTCAATAAGCGGCGCTATTTCGGCGCCGTGGCGAGCATCTCCTCGACATGGTCCCAATTGATCAAATTGTCGAACCACGCTTCGAGATATTTCGGCCGCAGATTACGGTAGTCGATGTAATAGGCGTGCTCCCACACATCGCAGCCGAGCAAGGGCCAGCCGCCATGCGGCAGCGGGTTCTCGCCATTCGGCGTCTTGGTGATTTCAAGCTTTCCGTTCTTCAGCGTGAGCCAGCACCAGCCCGAGCCGAACTGGGTCTTGCCGGCTTCGATGAAGTCGGTGCGGAACTTGTCGAAGCCGCCGAGATCGCGGTCGATCAGGGCCAGCACCGAGCCGGGGACCTTCTTGCCGCCGCCGCCCTGCTTCATCCACTGCCAGAAGTGAATGTGGTTGAAGTCCTGGCCGGCATTGTTGAACACCGGCTGGTTCTTGCCGTAGCTCGCCTTCACGATCTCCTCGAGGCTCATGCCATCGAAGCCAGAGCCCGGCAGCAGCTTGTTCAGCATGTCGACATAGGCTTGGTGATGCTTGTCGTGATGGTATTCGAGCGTCTCCGCCGACATGTAAGGCTGAAGCGCGTCATAGGCATAAGGTAGCTTTGGGAGTTCGAAGGTCACGGCAGTACTCCGGCGGGGGTTCTCGGAAGAAAAATCTGCCGAAAGCTAAAGGTTCCGGACAGACGAGGCAAGCGAGCGATGGGCTTTGCCGGACGCACAAAAGCGCGAAGGCCTCTTGGGCCTCCGCGCCTCCGTAAGCAGGAAACTATCAGGGCGCGCGAGCGGAGTTTGGCGCAAGCGCCATGAAGGGCGCATGAAGCGCGAATGAAAGCTACATGAATGGATTGGTGAGTTGGGTGGGCGCGGAGCCCCTGAACTCCGCGCCCGGTGCCGAGGAAGGTTCGCTACATATCAGTACAGGGATCTGACGCTTCGGACTTTGCGTGACCCCGCCTGAACCGTGGATGAACCGGCAATGCAGGATTGGTTCAGGAAACAGGTAAGGGCGAAGTCTACTTCACCAGAGCTAGAAGCTCCTTGAACTCGGGCGTGCCGGCTTTGCCGAGCAACTCGAACACCACCATTTCGCTGTCGACGACGTCGGCGCCGCTCTTGAGCAGCCGCGCCAAAGCAAGCCGGCGGCTCGCCTTGGTGCGTGAAGCCACGGCGTCCGCAACCACAAAGGCCTCGAAACCCTGCTCCTCGAGATCGATTGCCGTCTGCGCGACGCAGACATGAGCTTCGATACCGCCAATGATCACTTGCGGCCGTCCCTGCCGCCGGAGCTCATGCAGCCGCTCGCGCAACGCCCCGTTCTTCAGGCAGGAAAACTCGACCTTCTCCATGACCGATCCGGCGTAGCCGAGAGCCTCGCGGATCGGCGCGACCGTAGGCCCAAGCCCTTGCGGATATTGCTCCGAGAGCGTGATCGGAACGTCAAGCGTTCTTGCCGCGCGCACGAGGCGCACGCAGCGCTCGACCACGCGCTGGTCGGACATTGCCGGCAGCAGCTTTTCCTGTACGTCGATAATGAGCAGCTGGGACTTGTCGTGGGCGAGGAGCATAGGATTTCACGGGCCGAAAGCGGGGTGGGGACTTCCTACTCTGGCACAGGTGACGGCGAGCCGCCTAGGCCTGCGATCTTCAGCGCGAAGGCATAAGACAGCGCCACCTCCTTCAGATGCTCGAAGCGGCCGGAGGCGCCGGCATGGCCTGCGTCCATATTGGTGCGCGCGAGAAGCAGATTCTCGTCGGTCTTTAGCTCGCGCAGTTTCGCCACCCATTTCGCCGGCTCCCAATAGGTCACGCGCGGGTCGGTGAGCCCGGCAAGGGCGAGAATGTGCGGGTAGCCCTGGGCTTTCACATTGTCATAGGGCGAATAGGCCGCGATCGTGCGATAGGCCTCTACGCTCTCGATCGGGTTGCCCCATTCGGGCCACTCCGGCGGGGTCAGCGGTAGGCTCGTGTCGAGCATGGTGGTGAGCACGTCGACGAACGGCACTTCGGCGATGATCCCGAGAAACAGCTCGGGCGCCATATTGGCGACGGCGCCCATCAGCATACCGCCGGCGCTGCCGCCATGGGCGACGATGCGGCCGCGTGTCGTGAAACCTTGCTCGGCAAGGAATTCGCCGGCCGCGACGAAGTCGCTGAAGCTGTTCACCTTCTTCTCGCGCTTGCCCTCCTTGTACCAGCGATAGCCCTTGTCCTTGCCGCCGCGCACATGGGCGATGGCGTAGACGAACCCCCGATCGACCAGGCTCAAGGCGGTGGTGGAGAAGCCGGCCGGAATCGACATGCCATAGGCGCCATAGCCATAGAGCAACAGCGGCGCCGATCCGTCGAGCTGGGTCTCCTTGCGGTGGAGCAGCGAGACGGGCACGGTTTCGCCGTCCTTTGCCGGGGCCATCACCCGCCGCGTGACGAAGTTGGCGGGGTCGTGGCCGCTCGGAATCTCTTGCGTCTTCCGCCAGGTGCGAACGCGCGTCTCCATGTCGTAGTCGAGCACTTGCGCCGGCGTTGTCATGGACGAATAGGTGAAGCGCAGCGTACTCGTGGCATATTCATAGCCGGGCGACATGCCGAGCGCGTAGGCCTCCTCGACGAAGGCGATCTTATGCTCGGCCCCATCGGCGAAGCGCCGCACGACGATGCGCGGCAGCCCATCCTCGCGCTCGAGCCGCACGAGATGGTCCTTGAATGAAACCATGTCGAGGATGAGACGGCCGGGCCGATGCGGCTCGATCTCGCGCCAATGCTCGCGGCCCGGGCTCTCCACCGGGGCTTCGACGATGCGGTAGTCCTCGGCGCCACCGGAATTGGTGAGGATGATGAGCCGGTCGCCATGATGCTCGACGGAGTAGTCGTGCTCCGGCTCGCGCGGACTGACCAGGCGCGGCACCGCCGAGGGATCTTCGGCGTCGATCAGGCTCACCTCCGCGGTCTCATGGTCATGCACGCTGAGCAGCAGGAAGCGGCGGCTTTGGGTGGCGCTGAGGCCTAGAAAATAGCCGGGGTCGGGCTGCTCATGCAGGACGGCATCGGCGCTCTCGCTGCCGAGGTCATGCCGGAGCACGCGGCGGGGCCGATGCTCGTCGTCGAGCCAGATATGGAGGAGCGTCCGGCTGTCGGCCGCCCATTCAAAGCTCCCGTTATTGTCGGCGATCTGGGCATCTACAACGTCGCCGGACCCTACCTCGATGATTTGGATGGTGAAGAACTCCGAGCCCTTGGTGTCGACAGCATAGGCGATCAATTTGTGGTCAGGGCTGTGCGATACATTGGCGATGCGGAAATAGGAATGGTCGCGGGCAAGCGCGTTGCCGTCGATCAGAAGCTGCTCTCCGCCGCCGCCCTGCGGTACGCGGCAGAACAACGGATGCTGACCGCCGGTAACGAAGCGCGTGTAGTAGGAGAAGGCTCCATCGGGCGCAGGCACCGTGGCGTCGTCTTCCTTGATGCGGCCCTTCATCTCGGCGAAGAGGGCCTGTTGCAGCGCCTCGGTCTCGGCCATGACGCCGCTGGTGTAGGCGTTCTCGGCTTCGAGATGGGCTCGGATCTCAGGATCAAGCGCAGTCGGATCGCGCATCACCGCCTGCCAGTTGGCGGCGCGCAGCCAAGCGTAGTCGTCCACCCGCACGATCCCGTGTTGAGATGAGGTAAACGGCCGGCGGGAGGCGCGGGGAGGGGTTATCCCCGCGCGGGAGAGTTTGGCATCCATGCCGGGAAGAATTACCCAGAGTCCTTACCAGCTTGCTCATCAGCGTCGTGCTTTAGGGCCACGCCGTTGATGCAGTAGCGCAATCCGGTGGGATTGGGACCGTCCGGGAAGACGTGGCCAAGATGAGCCTCGCATTTTGCGCAGCGAACCTCGGTACGACGCATGAACAACGCCCGGTCTTCGTGCTCGCTCACCGCGGCAGCACCGGCAGGGGCGTAGAAGCTCGGCCAGCCGGTCCCGGAATCGTATTTAGTTTCAGAGCTGAACAACGGAGCGCCGCAGCAGACGCAGTGATACATGCCGTCGCGCTTCTCCTGCGAATAGGGATGACTGAAGGCGCGCTCGGTTCCGTGCTGGCGTGTTACCCGAAACTGATCAGGGGTAAGCGTCTCGCGCCACTTCGCATCAGACTTGACGGTTTTGCCAGTTTTCTCCATTTCCGGTTCCTGGGTTCTGTCCATGGATGGGATTCTTCCTTTTTCTCGCATTTGTTCGACTGCAATATAATCATCGAAATCGCTTCCTGAGGGGGATACGTGTAGCTTCTCACGCAGGCTTGATTGCAGTCTGTGGATGAGTATCTGGGTTAAGGTCATGCGCGCCTGGCGCAGAATTATTCCAGTGATTGCTCCCTGGTTAGACTTAAGCAGCCGTGTACGTGCAAACGGGGCAGGCGACAGTAGCGTATTCGTTCATCATAATTATTCAGCCCACAGTCTTCATTGAGAAACGATGCCTTGCGCGTTGGTGAGAACATGATATATGCGCAGATGCGTTGTGCGTCTTGATGGGGCACAGTCTCTTAGTTGCGAAAACAGTCCAACTTCCCGTCATAAAAAGGCTTGATCTGGTAGCTTCAAGAGTCACGTGACCGGAAGATAACAGAGCATTTGCACACCGTTGCCCTGGTTGTCAGGTGCGGGGACTGTGCAGGATCAAAGGAGCGACTTAATGGACCAAAATCTGGAGAAGAACGAGCTCGTCGAACTTACGGCTGAGATCGTCTGCGCCTATGTCAGCAACAACCCTGTTGTCGCCGGCGACCTTCCGGGCGTGATCCACAATGTATTCGATGCCTTGAGCAGGGCGTCTGCCGCCTCAGGCCAGCCGGCCCAGGAGGAACTCAAGCCGGCGGTTCCTGTCAAGAGGTCGGTAACGCCCGAACATATCGTCTGTCTCGAGGACGGTAAGAAGTTCAAATCGCTGAAGCGCCACCTGCGCACGCACTACGACCTGTCGCCCGAGGAATATCGGGAGAAGTGGGGCTTGCCGCATGACTACCCCATGGTAGCGCCGAACTATGCCGCCGCCCGGTCGGACCTCGCCAAGCGCATGGGTCTTGGACAGCGCCGCAGATAGCAAAACGAATCGGCTGTGCAGCGCGCGCTTCGGTCGCCGCGCTCCCGCCACCTCCGGCGCGCGGGCCTTCCTCCAGATCGAGTAGAGCGCGCCGAAAGTCACCACAACCTATTGTGACTCTTGAAGAATTTTCTCCGGACTCTTGCACGGAGCGGGCGAACTCCACATAGTCGTCTCTGACGCGGCGATTCGTGAGCCTGCTTTTGGGCTCGCTGGAGGGGAAGCCGATGCTGTCCGGGCGAGCCTTTCGGGCGCAGTTGGTGACGCAAGGACAGCGTGATCTCTACAACTATTGGCACCAATGTGCAGGGTCGCGGCGCATGCCGTCCCGCTCCGATCTTGATCCTTTCAGCGTGCCCAAGCTCCTTCCTTGCATCGGCTTGATCGATGTGGCCGGTGGCCTCGAAGATGCCCGGTTCCGGCTAGCGGGAACCCGCCTCCACGACGTTTATGGCGAGGAGGTTACCGGCAAGCGTATCGACCAGGTCTTTGCAGGCACTTGCGCCGACTATTGGCACCGGGTTCATGCCCGGGTGGTGGACCACGGCTCCCCACTACACGGCGTGGTGCGCGGACCGGCCGAAGGCCGCGACCATATAGTGCTGTTCTGGTTGCGGTTGCCGCTGTCGCAAGACGGGTGCCGCGTCGACAGGATCCTTTGCTACGACACGGCGGGCTCTACCGAGACTGTCTGCGCAAGCGCTGGCCGCTCTTTGCCGCCATATCCGGCCCTTCAGCCTCGAATGTGGACCCTGCAGCGACGGGCGCATTGCGGCTGAGCGGACCGGCGCGGCGCATGCATGAGCGCCAACTCGCCCTAATAGGCACTCAACAGACCAAGGTGACGGTTGAGTTCGTAGCTCCAATGGCCGGCACTCCCGCGGCGGCGCTCGGCGCGAAGCGCCCGTCGCAGCTTCGACAGGGTGCGCAAACCGCCTTGCGGGCTCGGATCTGCAAGCTCCTGCGGCCAAAGGGCGATCAGGCGCGGTAGATCGCGGGCTCTGAGATGACAGCCGGCTCCCGCTTGCGCCATCGTGTCGAAGACGCAAGGCGTGGCCGAATTGGCTCTCGATCCAACGGCTGCACGCGCGTCGAGACGCCCATCTCAGCCCCAGGGTCACGGCGAACTGGTCCGCGCTCGCGCCGTCGGACCGATCGGCGTCGCGCGGCGCCCTCCAATGCCGCTTCCTTGCGCGACGACGTCATCGCCGCCAAGGAGCGCGTGGCACGTGCTCTTTAGAGCCGTGGGACCCGAACTCGCCGGCGTGCTCATCGACGTCTGCTGCGAGTTGAAAGGGCTCGAGGACGCCGAGAAGAATCAGGGTTGGCCGCAACGGGGCCGGCAAGGTCGTGTTACAGATCGCGCTCCCGCGTCTTGCCAGACACACGGGCTTGCCGTCGCCGACGAGAGCTGCCGGCGCGCAGCGAGGGGCGTTCGTCATTGGGGGAGCGAGGACTACCGGCCAACCTTCCATGCCTGGCGCGCGTCTGACGATCAATGAAGCGAGGGCGCCTTCGCGATCGCCTCGCTCGCGTCCTTGCGGATCCTCTCGACCATCGCCACGAGCCCGTTCGAGCGTTGCGGCGTCAGATGCTCCTTGAGGTGCAGTCGGCCGAGCACGGCGTTGGCATCGATGCTGAGAATCGCATCGGCCGTCTGGCCCGAATAAAGGGCGAACAGGATCGCGATAAGGCCGCGGACGATGTGGGCGTCGCTATCGCCGAGGAAGCTCAGGCGGGGGACGAGGTTGTCCTGATCGACCCGGGTCGCGAGCCACACCTGGCTCACGCAGCCCTGAACTTTGTTGGTGGCGTTCCTGGCCTTCTCCGGCAAGGGTTGAAGCTTCCGCCCAAGCTCGATCACGTAGCGATACCGGTCCTCCCAGTCATCGAGGAACTCGAAATCGGCAAGGATCTCGTCAAAGCTCGCGGCCGGGGGGATTAGGTTCGCTTGCGTGGGTCGTGCGTTCTCCATGCCAACCAATATAGGCCGGATCGACGAGGTTCGCGACCCGCGGAGAAGAAATGGGCGCGCACTTTGGGTGGGAAGGGCAGGGGAACCGTCCCAAGTGCGCGCCCTTGGCAGGGGGGCTGCCAAAACAATATCGTCGGAAAGTGCTGGTCAACCGGCCGGCGGTTCGCATCGCGGGGGGCTTGCCACCGCTCAACTCATCGCCGCTGGACGGCTTGATCTTGGTCTCTCGCCTAGATGCCAGCCTGACGCGGTCCGCTCCAGGCAGGCGCAAGGTCGTCAGGGTTGAGCGTGTTTTGCGAGGTGATCGCTTCTACGCTTGCAGGTTCCGCAGTCACGGGCGCCACGGTCCAAGGGCCCATGCTCGCTTGCGCCACGCTGGCCTGTTCGGCGCCCGCAGGTTTTGCGCCGGCGTTGTCAGCCGCTGGGGTACCGTCCACGATCGGCGCTTCGCTGTCGTCAGGGGCGCCCCCGGTCTGCTCCTTGATGAAGCCCATGATCAACTCGGCGCCGAACTGCGCCTTATGCACGAACACGTCAAAGGCATCCTTGCCCGTGGTGCAAACTCCGGGGTTTCGGCCGCAGAAGCCGCTTACGTCCTTAACGGCCGCCTGAGCGGTTCCGTAAACTTCGCTCTGTTGCTGCTCATCGGTCGGCAGCAGCAGAACAAGAATGATGAGCCAGAAGGCTGCCCTAACGAGAAACATCACAAGTGCCCCTTTCGATCAAGTGGCGGTTGTCCCGCCAACTACCTTCCCTTAGGTTGGGCCACTATAACGCTGAGAACATAAGCAACCTTCACTAGTGATCGTCAATTTCGCTTAGAAAATATTGTTAAGTTTAAGAGATGGCTAAGCGGACGCTTTACCCTACAATAATCTCTACTAATTTGTGTAAATCTGTCTAAACTTTGAATGAAGGATCTTGCTGGATACCTGCCAGCCACGCCCGCATGACGCCTCGCCTCGGCGCGAGGCGCCGGCTAAGCGGCGCTCCGTCAACGCGGCTGCGTTCCAAATGACCCGGAGTGTCGAGTATCTCTCGAGTTTGCGGATTTGACGGCGCGGGGCTGTGAGCCATTCCGTTTTAGGCTTCCTTAAGCGGGCCCCGTGAATAATCAAGAATAGAAGAATCGGGGAGGCAGCGGTATTTGGCCCGCTCCGAGGTGCGCGTGATTGGAAATCAGGATCTGCGTGGGTTTGCCGCCTATTTCAGCGCGCTTGTGCATGATTCCGTCCGTGACGATATCCCAGAGGCCGCGCGTCAACAGTCCTTCATTGCCGCGCATCTGCTCGCGGGCTTGCTCGCGCTCTGCATCTTCCCCGTCTATCTGGTGTGGAGCGGGAAGCCGTCGCTGCTCGGCGCTGTCGCCTTCCTCTGGTTCCTGTCACCGATCGGCATTGCCGTTTTCCTATCGCGCACCGGAAAGTTCGGCACCGCGCATTTGATTTCGGCAGCGGTTTTAGCCGGGCTTGTGACCTTTTCGGCGTGGCTTACCGGCGGCATCACGTCCTGCCTCATCCCCTGGATGGTGGTGGTCCCAGTGGAGGGCGCCCTGTCGACCGACCGGCGCGTGGTCGCCTGGGCGGCGGGGTTTGCCTGTCTCGGGCTCACCGTCCTTGCCGTCAGCGGGGCCCTTGGTCTCCTGCCACCCGCGCCGCCATCTCCGCTGTCGCCCACTTTGCTTGCGCTGATCGGCGCCATGAGCGCCGCTGGCTACGCCGCGGGTCTGACAGTCAGCGTGCAGCTCGTCCACGCCCGATCCGAAGACGCCGTGCGAATCGGCGAGGAGCGTTATCGGCTGCTCGCGGAGAACGCGACCGACATGATCACGCGTCACGATGAAAGGGGCCGCGTGCTGTTCGCGTCGCTTGCCGCGCAGCAGCTGTTGGGCGCGCCCGCCGTGAAGCTTCACGGCGACGGCTTGTTTCAGCGGGTGCATGTCGCGGATCGGCCGGCCTATCTCACGGCGTTGTCGCGGTGCTACGCCAATAATGAGCCTATCGCCGTTGAGTTCAGAGTTCGCTGCGCAAGTCACCCCGGCCATGAGAGATATATCTGGGCGGAGATGCGCTGCCGGCCATTGCTAGCTGAGACGTCTGCTGGCGGCGTGCCGCTCCCGTCTGGCGTCCTCGCCGGCACCAGAGATATCTCGGAGCGCAAGGCGCAAGAGGCCGAGCTGTTGCGGACGCGCGACGAGGCCGAGCGCGCGAGCCGCGCCAAGACGCAGTTCCTCGCCAATATGAGCCACGAGCTGCGTACTCCGCTCAATGCCGTGATCGGCTTTTCGGAAATCCTCAATCGGGAGCTGTTCGGTACGTTGGGCGAGCAGCGCTACCGGGACTATGCCCGGCTCATCCATGAAGGCGGCGAGCACCTCCTCAACGTCGTGAACGATATTCTCGATATGTCAAAGATCGAGGCGGGCAAGTTCAAGATCGTTAAGGAGCCGTTCGACGTCGCCTCGCTCATCAATTCGTGCAGTGAAGTAATGCGTCACGCGGCGGATAAGAAGCGGATCGTGTTGATTACCGAGGTGTCGCCAAACCTGCCCGAGCTTCTCGCCGACAAGCGCGCCTGCAAGCAGATGCTGCTCAATGTGATCTCGAATGCGATCAAATTCACTGATGCCGGCGGGTGGGTCCGCATCTCGGCGCGGGTGGAGAAGGACATGGTCGAGCTGGTGGTGTCGGACAATGGCATCGGCATCGCCGAACACGACCTGCCGAAGCTCGGCAATCCTTTTGTGCAGGCAGACAATTCCTACGACCGAAGCTATGACGGCGCCGGTCTTGGCCTGTCGGTGGTCAAGGGACTTGCGCGGCTGCACGGCGGCAGGCTGGAGATGACCAGCAGGCTCGGCCATGGCACCACCGCCACCATTGCCTTGCCGCTTGAGAGCCCGCAGGCCGAATCGGGCCAGGGTCTGACGCAGATGCACGCGGTCACCGCGGCGTGAGCCGCGCCAAACGGCCAGCAATAGAGCGCCTGTTTAGCAACTCTTTAGCATCAAGCCGCCAAGATGAGTGCTGCAGGGGTAGTCAAGACCCCTCGGGTGCAGACCCTATTGGGTTGACTGAAAGCGAAGGATGTAGTGGTGGCGCGGCTTGTGTTCCTGGCGTTTGTCGGCCTGACCGGCTTCATCATCTACAACGCACTCTATTTGCAGGACGTGCGCAACGTTGCCGTCATGCCGAGGGCCACGCCGTCGCCGGCCAGTCCGAGCGTGATCGCGACCAAGCCGCCGGAACCGCCTAAAATTCCAGCGGTGAGCACCGAACTGCCGCCTCTGCAAGGTCAGGAGGCGCCCGAGCAGCTCGTAACCGCAATCCAACGTGAGCTCGCGGCACGCGGCTATAGTGGCGGACCCGCAGATGGAAAATTGCGCGACGAGACGCGGAAGGCGATAACCTCCTTCGAGAAGGACAACGGATTGCCCGTCACCGGCTCACCTTCGGACGAGCTGTTGCGCCACATCCTTCTTGGCGAGGCGGCGGCGCCGGGGGCCAGCACCGGTTCCTTGGCGAGCGCTGGCGGCGGCGGGGCGGCTGCAAAACCAAGCTCGACGGCACCTGCGGACCCAACGGTGAAGCAAGTGCAGCAGATCCTCGCCGATCTTGGTTATGAACCGGGGCCGATCGATGGGGCGATGGGAAGCGGGACCGAGCACGCCGTCGGCGCCTTTCAGCGCGATCGCAAGATCGCGTCAACCGGCCGCATCACCCCAGATTTGTTGCGGGAGATCCAGCGCGTGACCGGACGTGATCTCGCCAATGGGGCTTCACGGCGTTAGCCAGTTGGCCTAGTCCCAGTCATGCGCGTCAAGAGCGAGATCTGGGTTCAAGCGTATCTGCGCCGCTGCCAGGCCGAGGGTGCCTCGGTCGTCGTCGCGCGCCGCGGCGACCAGCACGCCGGCGCAATCTACATCTGCATCAATCGGCTCGACGGCACCGTAAGGCTCTATGGTCCCGCGCCGGTAGGCCTGGAAGCGAGCGACATCGAGCGGCGATGGGTGACCTGCTTCACCGCGAATCGTGTCAGCGAGGCGGAGGGGGCAAGCTATCTTGCGCGGCAGCTAAATTTCGATCCCGACATTTGGATCGTCGAGGTCGAGGACAAGGCCGGGCGACACTTTCTTGGCGATGACGCCATCAAGGAATAAGGAGCCGTTTGAGTTAGGGCTTCGTTAACCTTACCCGCGCCTTAATAAATGGCAAAGGCGCGAAGAGGCCACTGCGGCTTAACGGAACTCGCGCTCGACGTCGGACGATGGAGACCGAAAATGGCGATCATCTTGCAATTTCGCCGGGTAGCGGAACCCGCCCCGCGGGACCTCGCTGAGGACGCTGTTCTCGGGCAGATCGTCATCTTCCCAGGGGTGCGCATCGATCGCCGGGCTTCAGAGGGAACACCTGGCGGAACGGCCGCCCCACCGCGCAAACGCGCGCAGCGGAGCCGGAAGAAACAGCGCAGGTAAGCGGCTCCTCAGCCCTGACTCACACGTTCCGTCTCAACCGCCGTCATTTTGGGTTCAGTCCGCAATAGGTGGCCTTAAGGGCTTCCTCGATGCGGGCACCGCGGCTTGGGCCGGAAAGCGGCGCGCGAATCATGGCGATGCCTTGCGCCACCGGAGACTTGACCACGACCACCTCGTCGGCTTCCTCCGGAGCATCAACGCCCGCTTCCGCTACCGGCTGATCGGCCTTGGCAATGATCAGATCGATCTGCCCGCGTTTCATATCGGCGCCCGCCACCGTGTAGAAATTGTCGCCCTCGGGAGTATAGAAGGCGATCAGCCACAAATCGTTGGGAACGGCCGCTCTGACCCGCACGGGTCCACGCCCGAGATCGAAACGGCAGAAGGCATAGCGAACGTCGGGAGCCATCATCGGCATGATCTCGTGCCCGGGGCTTGGCGGCGGCAGCTGGAGCATCGTGTTGGGCGGTCCGAGCGGGACCAGTCTTGCCCATGCGTTCTTGGGGGCGACGGCCGGCAGAGTGAGCACTGCCGCGATATGGATGAGGCCTGCAAGCACGAGGCAGAGCAGAAGATAAAGCACTAGAGTCCTCAGTTGCATGCCTTGCGCTCGATCTTGGGCAGCCGGTCATCGGGAATCTGCCCGATGCCGGAAGAGTCCGTCTCGCGTGGACCGTAGATGCGCAACATCAGCACGAGCGCACGCTCTGGCCCACTCCCGCTCGGCAGCCAGTTTTCCGGACGGGCGTTATTGGCTAGGGCGATCCGGTAGGTGCCGTCAGTGCGGCGGATGGCCTCATCGCTGTTGAAGCTGTACCGGTCAGAAGGATTTTCGATCACCGATCCGTGCTCGTCATAGACGGCGATCGACCACCAATTGGCGTCGAGGGCTGAGCCCTCGATCCAATAGTCGCAAGCGGAAGTCAATTCCCGCCCTCCGCTGTCGCTGCGCGCAAGGAAATAGCGCGCGGTCGTCGAGGTGAGGGGAAGCCTGCCGCTCCGCGCCAGATGCGCCTTGGTGTAGGGATCGGCATTGGGGTTACCTTCGCTCATCCAGCTCGCCCACGGTCCCACCCGCTTCGTCGTGAGGGGGGTGCCGTACTCGATCGTGTACCAGGCAGAGCCGATGCCGAGCAGAAGAGCGATGATAAAGACCGCGATGAGGTGAAGCAGCGTGCGCATTAAAAGAGAGCGGCGCCTCGGAGGGAGCAGACCCGAAAAAACAGACAAGCTGAAACGGAGAGAGTGGGCAAGAAACTTGTCAAGCAGGCGCGCTGCCTTACGCGACGAATGGGGTCGTCGGCGGCTTAAGGCGGAACTGACGAGCTGCCGGGCGCAGGGGTGCCTTCCGAGTTCTGCGTCGTTGCCGGTTCGGGCAGGCTCTCGGTCGTTCCCGGGACGGAGCCGCCGGTGGCGGAGGCGACATTCGACTGTTCGGCGGCACCGGCAGGAAGCGCCGCGGGCGCGTCGGTGCGATTTTGGGGCTGCGTTTCGTTTGGAACCAGCGGCCGCGCTTCCTTGAGCAGGCTTCCAATCTTCTCAAGGATCTGGCGCGTTGCGCTCGACATGTCCTTGACGCTTTCCGGCGTCGGGGCCGGTATGTATTCCGTGCTGGTCGCCTTCTGCAGCTGCGCGAGGCGTTCCTGTTCGGCCACCTGGGCCGGATGCAGCGGGATGCCCGGGATCTCCGGGATGTTGTCGGTGTCGTGGGCGAGCACCATGAAATTGTGCCAGGTTTGGGCCGGGAAGCTGCCGCCGGTCACGCGCGACATGGGCGTGAAGTCGTCGTTGCCGAGCCAGACGCCGGCGACGTATTGCCCCGTGAAGCCCACGAACCAGGCATCGCGATAGTTCGAACTCGTCCCGGTTTTGCCAACGTTATAGGTGAAATCAACCTGGGACGCCTTGCCGGTTCCGTAGGTGACCACGCCCTGGAGCATGGTGTTCAGCGTCTCCACCACCTTGCGGTCGAAAATCTGCTTGCGTGGCGGCTCGTCGCGGTCATGGGAATAGAGAAGCCGGCCCTGCAGCGTGTGGATCTCCTCGATGCCGTACGCATGACTCTCGATGCCGCCACTGGCGAAGACCGCATAATTGGCCGTGTGCTCGAGCGGGGTCATGCCCTGGTCGCCGAGCGCCACCGAGCAGGTCTTCTTCAGGTGGGTGACGCCTAACTTGACCATGTTCGCCATGACTTTCTCCCGGCCGACATCGAGGGAGACCTTCACCGCAATGGTGTTGATCGACTTCGCCAGAGCGTCCTTCAGCATCATGCGGCCACCCCCGCCGCCGGAATAGTTCTTGGGAGCCCAGCGCCCGCAAACGGCACCATTGCCGCTGACCACGGTGGTCGGCTTGAAACCGTTCTCGAGGGCTGTCAGATAAACGTATGGCTTGAAGGAAGAGCCGGGCTGACGGTAGCCGTGGGTCGCCCGGTTGAATTGGCTCTCGCCATAATCCTTGCCTCCGACCAGCGCCCGCACGGCGCCGTATGGCTCCATGACGACCATGGCGCCCTGGTCGAAGGAGCGAGCGCGGCCATACTGTGCCAGGGTCTGCTGAACGGATTGCTCGGCCATCTTCTGCAGACTGACGTCGACGGTGGTGCGGGCAGCGAGGATGTGCTCCGTCTTGCCCTGCATGATTCGCTGCACTTCCTCGAAGGCCCAGTCGAGGAACCAATCGGGGCTGTAATAATCGCCCCGCTCGACGATCTTTGCCGGGTTTATGCGGGCGCCGTAAACCTGACCTTCGGTGAGGTATCCCGCCTCCACCATGTTGGTCAGCACCTCGTTGGCGCGCGCGCGCGAGGCGGCCATGTCGATGTGCGGGGCGTAACGCGTGGGTGCCTTGAACATGCCGGAGAGCATCGCTGCCTCGGCGAGAGTCACTTCGCGGATAGACTTGCCGAAATAGAACTGGGCCGCCGCCTCCACGCCGTAGGATCCTCCGCCAAGATAGGCGCGGTCGAAATAGAGCTTGAGGATCTCACGCTTGGTGAAGTGGTTCTCCAGATAGAGAGCGATGAAAGCCTCTTTGACCTTGCGGCCGAGCGAGCGTTCCGGCGACAGGAACATGTTCTTGGCCAGCTGCTGGGTAAGCGAGCTGCCGCCCTGCACCACGGAATCATGACGGGCATTCTCGGCGAGGGCGCGGATGGTGCCCATCACGTCGACGCCGAAATGCTCGAAGAAACGCCGGTCTTCGGTCGCCAGCGTCGCCTTGATCAAATAGTCCGGGAGCTCTTCGAGAGGGACCGAATCGTCGCGCAAGAGTCCGCGCTTGCCGATTTCGCTGCCGTAACGGTCATAGAAGGTGATGCTGTAATCGTCGGCCAGGTTCATCTTGCCTTGAGCGATGTCGAAGGCAGGCAGCGCCAAGGCAACCAGGACCAGGAGGCCGCCGGCGCCAAGCGTTAGACCCTCGCAGGCAAGCTCGTTGAGGGCGCGCACGAAGCCTTTGACCTCGAAACGGCCGAAGAAGCTCGAATAGGCGCTCCACCAATCCTTGAAGCCGGTCCAGGCGCCGTAAAGTCCCGAATCGATCGAGGAATCGACCGCGAGCCAATCGATCAGCTTGCGTTTGCGATTGCCCTGGAGGAAGTCCCGCACTTTGACCCGGCCTCACGCGCCCAATTCTGTCGCCCGGATGGGCAGAATGGCTAGGAAATTACACCGTGATTGCGGCGTTTTATAGAGAATAAGCTAGGCTCGGACGGGGTTTGAGTTTTGGCAGTGGCCCGGTCCGGGGCCTCCTCGAGCCGTTCCTGGGAGCAGCGCTTCCTGGGTCCCCTCGGGCTAGTATTGAGGGCCCACTCACTTAGCAACGGTGTAGCCTTTGTCTTTCATGCAGGCGACGTAGTCTTCGTCGACCGCGCCCGGACGCATATGGGAGACGATGGCAAGCACGGATTTGATCCCTTTGTCCCGCGTGGCGCTCTTGCAGGTATTGATGGCGGCTGCGAGTGCTGCGCCAGGATCGACCGCCGCCGCCGCCGGCGTTGGCTGGGAAGTAGTACTACTGTCTTTCTTCTTTTTGGTTTTGGTCGAGGTCTTGGCCGCGCCCGCGTCAGCCCAGGGGGAGGTCTGGGCAGGGGCCGCGGGGGTGATGGGCTGACCAGAGGCGGTGAGGTAGGTATGATGATTCGATGGGCCGGCAAGGCTGCAGGCGGCCAGTGCCACGCAGAATGCGCATGCGGCCAGCCGCGACGCCATCGCCTTTGCCGGCCTTTTCACCAGAGGAGCGGAACGAGGCGGTAGCGGACGCGCGCCGCGTAGTCCCGATAGCCGTCGAACTCAGCCGTGAACATCCGCTCCTCCATCACTGCGCGAAACCCGAGCATGAGGATGAGGACGACCGCCACGCACAATCCCCACCACGAGCCGAGCAGCAGCGGAGCGCCGAGCAAGAGCAGGATGACGCTCGCATAGATGGGATGGCGCACATAAGCGTAAGGCCCACTGGTAAGCGCCGGTCGAGGCCCACGAACCAGCCGAACCACAGCGGCAGGAAGGCGCCCATCAGCACCTTGTCCCAAAGCTTCTGGTCGCGCTGAAAGGGCGGCCGCGAGCGCTCCTTGAACAGCACGGGGTCGTGGCGCGCGAGCCAGATCATGCCCGCGAGACTGGCAACCCCCATGATTGCCGAGGAACACCCAGACGCCCGGCCAGCGCAGCGTGCCCGCCGGCACGAACAGCGAGAGCGCGAAGACGAGAAGCGACAGCGCGCTGCGGAGCACTGGCTTGCGGACCTTGCCGGCTTCGGTATCGGGGGGAGCAATCATCGTGCCTATAGTATAGCGCGGTCTTGGTTGCGAAGGTGGCGGCGCAGCGAGGCGCTTTGTCTCACGCCATGAACCCTAAGGGTGAGGGGCTCGACCCTCGCGTTCCCCTTCACGATGGCGTGAAGGGGAGTGGTGCCACTCGTCAATAGGGCCATGCAGCCTTAGCATCGAAGCATAGTTGCGAAAGGCTTTGAAGCAGACTTGAACCAGACTTTGGAAGGAGGGCTTTTGAGATGCGAATTCGCTTCGTCCTACTCTTCGGCTTGGCTGCTTTCGCCGGTTCGATAGGGCTCTCCCTGGCGCCGGCGCTTGCGGCGGATTGCGCTCAAGGCAGTGCTGAGGAGCAGATCGCCTGTCTCGGTCACGCGCTCGGCGATCTGGAAGCGAAACTCGCCGCGCTGACCAAGCAGATGGAGGCGAACACCAAGGACGGGCTCAAATGGAACGACCGCATCGCCCTGATGAACGAGGACATGCGCCTCTTTCCCCGCTGCCTCGATAATCCCGGGCCGAATTCCACGACGCTCACCGACGTGTTCGCCAATTCCTGCGCCAAGGTGCCGGCGCAAGCCTGGATGATCGTTAAGCCCTATCGCTGACCCTCGAGGAGGGGAACCTGACTTTGATCATTGGGCTGCCGGCCCACGATGTCGAAATCGGCCTCCTGCAAACCATACTTCTCCATGATGTTGGAGGAGTCGGAGATAGCGCGCTGACAGGCCTCGTGCGCCGTGCGCTTCTCGTCCTCGCCGAGCGGGCCTTTGGACTTTGACCGGTAGCCTGCGTCGAGACAGGTGTCGCTATCGCCAGGAAGAGCGAGAGCCGGTTGAACGGCCAGGAACAGGCCGATGGCGATAACCAGGCTTACGCTTCGGGCATGCATGCATCGCTCCTTCGCGTTAGACGTGCCCTGTCCAGGGTCCGCGTATTGCACTGCGGCGAACGGGCGCGGGAACAGCCCCTCATCTCCAGGGTTCTCCAGGTCCTACCCAGAATGGATCCTGGGCGGTCTCAAGATCAACAACTAGGAGACGACCATGAATAAAACTTTCATCACGTCGGCGATTGCCGGCGCCTTCGCGCTCGGGCTCGCCACGGCGGCGTTCGCCGCAACCAAAGGCGAGTTCGACAATATGTGCGCCGAAGGGCTCGCTTTGCACAAAGTGATCAAGACGGATTGCGCCGTGAACACCGACTACAAGGGCAAAATTTATTGCTTCGGCAACGAGCAGGCCAAGACCGACTTCATGAAGGACCCGCAGGCCAATCTGAAGAAGTCCGAGGCTTATTACAGCAAGCATCGCGGCTAAGGCGGCAAGCGCCGCGGCCTAGCGTTGCTCGGTCGCTGAGCGTTTGAGGAGACCTAAGGACGCTTAGGGCCCGCTCTTGGCGTCAAGCGCCGGGGGCGGGCCCTTCGCTACAAAAATCCCCGCGGCGTGGGCTCAATGTGTTGGCCGAGCGGCTTGAGAGGTGTCATCGTAGCCGTGGTGATCACTACCCTGCGATCACCCCTTTGGTTGGGAGCCCTGGTCGATCCGTCGGCCGGGGCTTCTTTTTTGGGGGCACGCGTCGGGAATGTCTCAGGCTGATTATGACAAAGGTTGCTTACGCACTCCAGAACGCACCTGTAACTGCCCAGGCCAAGCGGGGATTGGCCGGGCAGTCTTTTAAAGGTGAGTGAGTCCAGCTGTGGCAAAGGACAAGAAAACCAAAACCGCGATCTACCATCCCCCAAGCCGGGGATGCCCTTCTTGGTGGTGACTGTGTCGCCAGAAGGCGTAACCGCCACTGACGTCGCCTCGAAACACGAGGCCCGGGTTCTCGCCTCGAAAAAGACGCTGAGCGTTCAGTTTTAGGACGAGAAATCCGAGACTGCTTCGCTCACGAACGAAGTTGGCTAAGGAGAGGCCTTAGCTTTGTTGCGGGGGTTTGGGCCGACTGGCTGGGCGCTTCTGCGCCCGCGCCGAGAGGTGCTCATGCCTGGGGGAGGCCTTCTGTGTGTGAGGCGCAAGAACGTTTGGCGCAGCCCTAATTAGGTTCTTCAAACCATTCGCGTGCTTGCTTCGACTTGTTGGCGTCAAACGGCCTTTTCAACCGAAAGTTCTTTGTGACCAAAGCACTTCCTGGAGTTCGGGACGACGCGGATGCGCGCCTTGCCCTGGCTCGGCACGGCGCTCCATGCCCATTCACGGTTCATTAACCATACAGTCGGAAAAGTTCTCGCGGCGGCTTTGAAGGTCACGGGCAAGGTCTAATCATGAGCGCTCGGAGTTCGCATTGAAGGCCCAGGCTTCGCACCCCATATCGTTAATCAGTGGTTGATGGAGAGCTAGCGATGACGGCAAGTACGAGTTGGTCACTGCAACGCGGCATCTACCAGGCGCTGGCGTGTTCCTCGGATCTTGGCGCGCTGCTCGCTGGCACACGGATCTATGATGATCCGCCGCAAGGCGCGAGCTATCCCTTCATTACCCTTGGCCAGAGCTTGCTGCGCGACTGGAGCACGGGCACGGAAGACGGTACCGAGCACCTTCTGACGCTGCATGTGTGGTCGCGCGCGGGCGGCAAGAAGCAGGTGCATGACATCATCAAGGCGATCAAGTCCACTCTGCATGACCAGCCGCTGACGCTGGTCGACCACGACCTCGTCAATCTGCGGCACGAATTCTCGGAGGCGCGCCCCGACCCTGACGGCGACACCTATCACGGCATCGTGCGCTACCGCGCCGTGACCGAGCTGGCGCAGGCCGCGGCAGCTTAAGGTTCAGCATCATCCACGTGGTCATTGCCCGGCTTAAACCGAGCAATCCAGTAAACATAAAAGCCGGCGATTAGAGTCAACATTGATCGGGACATTCCCAGTTAGCGCTCGGGAACCCACAAATCGATTTCCTGAAGCAGTTCCGGGAAAACCCCGCCCCGTAATGGGCTTGGTGCTCTTGCTACCGAATGCCTGCATATTCGAGGCTTGCGATCTGGAACGGCCCTTCAACCGTGCCGAGCTGCGGCACGATCACCTGCCAATTGTGCACCGTGCCGTTGAAGAAATAGCGCACCTCGCATCCGTCAAGGCACGCTGCATGATCACGCGCGAGCAAATCGTTGCGGCGGCCCGGAGCTGGATCGGCACGCCCTATCACCACCAGGCGAGCGTCAAGGGCGTGGGCTGGCGATTGCCTCGGGCTGATCCGAGGATTGTGGCGGGTGCTGTGCGGTCCTGAGCCGGAGAGCCGCCACGCCGCAAGCAGTCAAAGCCGCCAAGGCAAAATGAGCCTTGCGTTCAGGCCGTTCATGCGGGGTTCATGGAGGTTCAACTAACTTGCCACATCAATGAAGACTTGCGAGACGAGTCCCATGCGGCGGGTCATCACAGAAGCGGTCATCGCGGCCGTCACCGGTCTGGTGCTGACGGCTGCGGGACAGGCTGCCGAGCCGAACTGCCTGCCTTGGAGCTCGGCGGCGCCGGTGATCGCGCAGCACTCGCTGCTTCCCGCCAACGTCATCTACCAGATGGTGCAGTCGCGCACGGGCGGCCAGATCATTCATGCGAGCCTCTGCGATGAGAACGGGCGCTTTTTCTACAAGCTTGTCGTGCTCGGGGCCAAAGGCGACGTGAGCAACGTCACCGTTGACGCTCTGACGGGTCAGCCTTAGAGGGACTTTTAGGACGTTCCGGGCGCCCCCAAGGAGGATACAAGGTTGCGGCTTCTCGTCGTCGAGGACGATCCAGACCTCAACCGTCAGCTCGTAACCGCGCTGAGCGATGCGGGCTATGCGGTCGATACCGCCTTCGACGGGGAGGAGGGCCACTTCCTCGGCGACACCGAGCCTTACGACGCCGTGGTGCTCGATCTTGGGCTGCCCAAGAAGGATGGCTTAAGCGTGCTCGAGCAATGGCGGCGCGACGACCGCAAGATGCCGGTCCTCATTCTCACCGCCCGTGAACGCTGGAGCGACAAGGTCGCCGGCATGGATGCGGGCGCCGACGATTATGTGGCCAAGCCCTTCCATATGGAGGAGGTGTTGGCGCGCCTGCGGGCTCTGCTGCGGCGGTCGGCTGGCCATGCACGAAACGAGATGGAATGCGGGCCGCTTCGCCTCGATACCAAGTCGGCGAGGGTGACGGTCGATGGCCAGGCCGTGAAGCTCACCTCGCACGAATATCGGGTGCTCGCTTATCTGATGCTGCATCGTGCCCGCGTGGTCTCCCGGACCGAGCTCGTCGAGCATCTCTACGAGCAGGATTTTGACCGCGACTCGAACACGGTCGAGGTCTTTATCGGACGCCTGCGCAAGAAGCTTCCGATCGATATTATCAAGACCGTCCGGGGGCTCGGCTACCGCCTCGCGGACGAAGGCGATGAGGCTTAATTCTCTCGCCTTCCGCCTCTCCGCTTCCGCCGCGGCGTGGACGCTTGTCGTCGTCCCCGTGGCCGCCATCCTTCTCCTCTCCCTCTATCGCCACGCCGTTGAGCGCAGCTTCGACGCGCGCCTCAACGTCTATCTGACGAGCCTGATCGCCTCGACCACGGCCGAGGGCGGCAGCGCTCCGAAGCAACCGGCCAATCTCGGCGAGCCGGTCTTCACCATCCCCTTCTCCGGCTGGTATTGGCAGATCAAGCCCGTGAGCGAAGCCGCGCGCCCCGTCTTCGTCTCTGATTCCTTGCTCGATCAGCAGCTCAAGTTGCCGAGCCAAACCGGCGTTCCCCCCGACCAAAACTTGGCGAGGCGCGCTTATGCGCCGGGGCCGCAAGAGCAACGCTTGCGCATCGTCGAGCGCGAGATCAGGCCCGCGGGCCCTCAGTCCGCGTCCTATTCCTACGCGGTTGCCGGTGACGCCGCGGAGATCGAGCGGGATTTCGGCGAGTTCAGGATCATGCTGATCACGGCCTTGGCGGTGCTTGGGCTCGGGCTCGTGGTGGCCACGTTGTTCCAGGTGCGGTTCGGCCTCCGGCCCTTGCGCGCCATTCGTCACGACCTCGCGGCGATCCGCTCCGGCGAGGCGGAGCGGCTTGAAGGCGAGCCTCCCGACGAGATCAGGCCGTTGCAGCAGGAGTTAAATGCTCTGATCCAGTCCAATCGCGAGATCGTGGATCGGGCCCGTACCCATGTCGGCAATCTCGCTCATGCGCTGAAGACGCCGCTCAGCGTCATCACCAACGAGGCACGCGAGACGCAGGGCCCGCTCGCCGCCAAGGTGATCGAGCAGGCAGAGATCATGCGCACCCAGATCACCCACCACCTCGATCGGGCGCGCGTCGCCGCCCGCGCCGGCGCGATCGGCGATACCACCGACGTTGATGGCGTGCTCAGAGCGCTGAAGCGTGCGCTCGATCGCATCTATGACAGCCGCGGCCTCGATCTCAGCGTGAGCTCAAGCCCCGCCCTGAAATTCCAAGGCGAGAAGCAGGATTTCGAGGAGATGGTGGGGAACTTGCTCGACAACGCCTGCAAATGGGCGAGGTCGCGCGTCAGGCTGAGCGCCGAACCCATCGACGGAGCCCGCAGCTTCGCCGTGCTCGTGGATGATGACGGGCCGGGTCTAACCGCGCCGCAGCGGGCTAAAGCCGTGAAGCGAGGGCAGCGTTTGGACGAGACCAAGCCGGGATCGGGGCTCGGGCTCTCGATCGTCGCCGATCTCGCCCATCTCTACAAGGGGAGCCTCGAGCTCGAGCCGTCGCCGGAAGGGGGCTTGCGAGCGCGGCTTGAGCTGCCCGTAGCCTGACTCGGGCCGCATCCCAATTTGTCAGGCATCATCGTTTGTTAAACGTCGTCTGCGACAATTCGACTGAAGTTAGCGTCTTCCGTGAGACGCAACGTTCCGTTTACCCAGGACGGAAAGTCATGCGAGTAGTGTCTGTGCGTATTGCGTTTGTTGTCGCGGTTGCCCTGTTGCCGGTTCTCATCGTGGCATGCGGGTCCGACCATCGGCTGGGCACCGGAAGTCTCGTCGGCGCCGCCACCGACAGTATCACCGGCGCTCAAGCGGGCAGAGGACGGAGCCGCGTCGTCACGACGGCAGGCGGGGCCGTGATTGGCGGCATCAGCGGCAACGACGTCGGCCTGCGAATGAGCGACCGGGAGCGCGGCATCGCCGCGAATGCCGAATATCGGGCGCTGGAATATGGCCGATCGGGCGCGCCCACAGCCTGGGACTATCCGGCCACCGGCCATCGCGGTTCGATCGTGCCAAGCCGGCCCTACCAAAAGGGCAGCCAATATTGCCGCACCTACACCCACACCATCAATAGAGGCGCCCCGCCGGAGACTGTTAAGGGTACCGCCTGTCGTGAGCCGAACGGCACCTGGCGCAGCGTCGGCTAGGCGGGCAATCGCCGGCATATTGCCGGTCCCCACCTCCTGACCCTTGCGGCTCAGTCCACGGTTTTCCCTCCCCTTACGCAGAATTCATCTGCGCCTCCCTCCCAAAGCTTCCCCCCCTTGTCCCTTTCGCCTATGGCTAGCCTCCCTGAACAAAGGAGGGTGGCGCCCCAGTGTTGCTGTGGATCATTTTCGCCGGGTTGACGGCCTTAGTGCTCTTCGCCTTGCTCCGGCCGCTCGCGAGTGGCGGAGCAAGCGATGAGTCGCGCGCGGCGTTCGACGCCACCGTCTATCGCGACCAGCTCGGCGAGGTCGAGAGCGACCACGAGCGCGGTCTGATCGGCGAGGCGGATGCTGAAGCCGCCCGTATCGAGATTGCACGCCGGCTGCTCGCCACCGATGCCGAAGAGCGTGGAAGCGTCCGTCAGCAGGCCCGCGCCCCGGCCAAGGCCGTGGCCGTCGGGCTTGCCGTGATCCTCCCTCTGCTCGCTCTCGGTGTCTATCTCGTCTACGGCTCACCGCGTCTTCCCGACCAACCCCTCGTGGCGCGCCTGCAAGCCCCGGCGAGCGACAAGAATCTCGAGGCGCTGGTCGCGCGCGTGGAAACTCGGCTGCGGGCTCATCCGGATGAAGGCGAGGGCTGGGACGCCATCGCCCCCGTCTATATGGGCTGGCACCGCTACGCCGATGCCGCCGAGGCGTTTCGTCAGGCGACCCTCCTGCTTGGGGAGTCGCCGAAGCGCCTTGCCGGTTATGGCCAGGCGCTCGTGCTCGCCAATGACGGTGTGGTGTCCGAGGACGCCCGCGTCGCCTTGGAACGAGCCTCGGCGCTCGATCCCGATCTCATCCAGCCTAAGTTGCTGCTGATCATCGCCAAGGAGCAGGATGGCCAATTGACGGCGGCGATCGAGGCTTGGCGCACGCTCATTGCCAGCGCTCCCGCTGACGCTCCTTGGCGCAAGCTGGTGGAGGAGCGAATGGCGCAAGACGAAGCCCGGCTCGCCGGGCCAGGTCCTGACAAGTCAGTTCCTGACCAGCTGGCGGCGACTGCGGGGACGCCGCCGCAAGGCAAGGGTGCGCCCACGCCGGAAGATATTGCCGCAGCCCAAAGCATGAACCCTGCGGACCGCCAGGGCATGATCGAGCGTATGGTGAAAGGGTTGGCAGACCGGCTGACGCAGAATAGCGACGATCTTGCCGGTTGGCTGAAGCTCGTCAGAGCCTATAGCGTGCTCGACCGCAAGGATGACGCCGTGAAGGCGCTGGAACGCGCTAAGACGCAATTCAGCGGCGACGCAGCGGCGCTTGGGCAGCTCGATGCCCTCGCGGCCGAGCTTGGGCTGAAGTCGTGAGCACGGACAGAATGCGACCGGACCTGGAGACGCGTTGAATGACACGCAAGCAGCGCAGAGCCGTTCTGATTGGGACCTGCCTCGCCGTGCTTGCGCTCGCCGTCGGCCTGGTGCTCGTGGCGTTGCGTGATTCCATCGTGTTCTTCTATAGCCCGAGCGAGGTGACCGAGAAGCATCTCGGCACCGGCCAGCGCTTCCGCCTCGGTGGCCTGGTTGAGGATGGCAGCTTGAAGCGGGGGGAGGGGGCCGCTGTCCGTTTCGTCATCACCGATAGACGCGCCACGCTGCCGGTGACCTATATCGGGGTGCTGCCCGACCTCTTCCGCGAGGGCCAAGGCGTGGTCGCCGAAGGTACGCTTGAGACCGACGGCGTGTTCCACGCCGACAGCGTGCTTGCCAAGCATGACGAGACCTACATGCCGCCAGAGGTTGCCAAGAAGCTGAAAGAGCAGGGGCTGTGGCGCGGAGACGCGCAGGCCGGCACGCCGCAAGGCGGCGGCAGAGTGAATTGAGGGGGGCACCCAAAGCATGATCGCAGAGACCGGCCACTACGCCCTGATTCTTGCCCTTGGCGTGGCCATCATCCAAACCGTGCTGCCGCTGTGGGGGACGAGGCGTCATGATGCTCAGCTCATGGCCGTCGCCGTGCCCGCGGCGCAGATGCAGTTCCTGCTGATCGCGATAGCGTTCTCGGCCTTGATGATGGCCTATGTGACCTCGGACTTCTCGCTCCAGTCGGTCTGGGCCAACTCCCATTCGGCGAAGCCGCTGATCTACAAGATCGCGGGTGTGTGGGGGAACCATGAAGGCTCGATGGTGCTCTGGGTGTTGATCCTTGGCCTGTTCGGCGCCGCGGTCGCAACCTACGGGACCAACCTGCCGAAGGAGCTAAAGGCCAATGTGCTGGCCGTGCAGGGCTCGATCGGTGTGGCCTTCCTCCTGTTCATCGTCACCACGTCCAATCCCTTTATGCGGCTCGACCCCGCGCCCTTCGACGGGCAAGGGCTCAATCCGGTGTTGCAGGATCCCGCGCTCGCCTTCCACCCGCCATTTCTCTACACGGGCTATGTCGGCTTCTCGATGGCCTTCTCCTTTGCCGTCGCCGCGCTGATCGACGGCCGGATCGATGCCGCCTGGGCGCGCTGGGTGAGACCGTGGACGCTTGCCGCGTGGATGTGCCTCACGCTCGGCATCGCCATGGGCTCATGGTGGGCCTATTACGAACTCGGCTGGGGCGGTTTCTGGTTCTGGGACCCGGTCGAGAACGCCTCCTTCATGCCCTGGCTGGCGGGCACGGCGCTCTTGCATTCGGCGCTCGTCATGGAGAAGCGCGACGCGCTCAAGGTGTGGACTGTTCTCCTTGCCATCATCACCTTCTCGCTCAGCCTGATGGGCACGTTCCTCGTCCGCTCGGGCGTGCTCACCTCGGTGCATGCCTTCGCCGTCGACCCCGCGCGCGGCATTTTCATCCTGGCCATCATGGGCGTCTTCATCGGCGGAGCGCTGACGCTGTTCGCGTTCCGGGCGCCGCGGCTCGCGCAAGGCGGGTTGTTTGCGCCGATCAGCCGGGAGGGCAGCCTTGTCCTCAACAATCTGCTGCTGACCACGGCGTGCGCGGGAGTCTTCGTCGGCACGCTTTATCCTCTCGCGCTCGAGGCAATCACCGGCGAGAAGATCTCGGTCGGCCCTCCCTTCTTCAACTTCACCTTTGCGCCACTCATTGCGCCGCTGCTGATCGCGGTGCCGTTCGGCCCGATGCTCGCCTGGAAGCGAGGCGACATTGTCGCTGCCGCGCAGCGGCTGATGGCGGCGGCATGTTTGGCGCTGATCGCCACCGTCGCGATACTGGCATGGCGGCAACAGGGGCCGTGGCTCGCACCCTTCGGCATCGGCATCGGAACTTGGCTCATTGCCGGCGCGCTGTCTGAGATCGCCTTCAGGGTGAAGCTGTTCGACGGGTCTTGGGCCGATAGCGCGCGCCGCCTCGGCAATTTGCCGCGCGCCGCCTTCGGCACCATGCTCGCCCATTCCGGGCTTGGGCTCGTGGTCATCGGCATCGTCGCCACCACGGCCTGGCGCAGCGAAAGCATCTTGGCGCTCAAGCCGAAAGAGTCCACCGACATCGCCGGCTACCATCTCACCTTCGAAGGCGTTGCCCCGCGGGAGGGATCGAACTATCGCGAACGTGTGGGGCTGTTCAAGGTAACGCGCGACGGACGGGAGGTGACTAAGCTCGAGCCCTCGAAGCGCGAGTTCACCGTCGAGAAAAGCGCGACCACCGAGGCTGGCATCCATGCGAGTTGGCGGGGCGATCTTTATGTGGTGCTCGGCGATCAGCTCAAGGACGGCGGTTACAGCGTCAGGCTCTATTTCAATCCGCTCGTGCGTCTGATCTGGCTTGGCGCTCTCGTCATGTTCGCCGGCGGGGCGCTGTCGCTGTCCGACCGGCGCTTGCGGGTGGGCGCGCCGAAACGCGCCCGGGCGAGTGGCCAAAACCTCGCCGTCGCCAAGTAGGACGATGCCAGTCCACCGCCGCCCCGCCTCAGGCCTCGGATTTCGCCCCAGTCTTCACTGGCTGGCCGGGGCCGTCCTCGTTTCTGTCGCGATCGCTTTCTTGGCGGCACTCCCCGTCAAGGCCGTGGAGCCGGACGAGGTGCTGCAGGATGCAAAGCTCGAGGCCCGTGCCCGCCACATCTCCGAAGGTTTGCGCTGCCTTGTGTGCCAAAATCAGTCGATCGACGATTCCGAAGCTCCGCTCGCGAAGGACCTTCGCCTGCTCGTCCGTGAGCGGCTGAAGGCCGGCGATACCGATCAGCAGATTGAGGACTTCGTCGTCGCCCGCTATGGCGAGTTCGTGCTGCTGAAGCCCCGCTTCTCGCCGCACACCCTACTGCTATGGTTCGCTACCCCGGCGGTGTTCCTGGCGGCCCTTCTCATCATCGTCTTGGCCTATCGC
>Ga0315284_10001296_pt1 | contig 35648 bp, 25 predicted proteins | sample YL17G09_16_MG_FD_203696 | JGI IMG/M metagenome (GOLD analysis project Ga0315284, IMG submission 203696) | Sediment microbial communities from Yellowstone Lake, YNP, Wyoming, USA - YL17G09_16 | ecosystem: Environmental > Aquatic > Freshwater > Lake > Sediment | place: USA: Wyoming | collected... | reverse complement strand
CCCGGAAGGAGGGTGGGGGCACGTCGGTCGGGGCGCGGGCGGGCAGGGGCGGGGTGAATGAAAGGAAGAAAATGTGAGGGGGGACGCGGGACGCGAGTAGTGTGGGGCATGTCGTTGTCACCGGGGGGCGGCGCTACGTTAGTACGGGGTAGTACGAGGGGAGTGGGTGGGGCGGTGCGGGGCGCGCGCGCGGTGGCGCCGCCGGCGGGGCCCGCCGGCGGCGCGCGCGCGCAAGAATGTGGGCGTGTGTCGCGGCGCGAAGGCACGAATGAATGGTGGTGGTGGCAAGGCGGCGCGGGCCGCGCGACAGGGGCGCTGGGCAACCCGTCAGTGGGCCGACCCGAAAAACTCGGCGGGGAGCGCGACGTCGAACGCGGCGCCGAAGCCGGCGTTGGACTTGGGTTCCGGCAGCCCCGCGCCGTCCATGAGCTTGCGCCCCGCGCCCGCGGCAGCCCCCTTGGAGAGGGAGAACTGGACGTTCGTCGGGTGGTCGCCCACCTTGCCGCCCGAGTCGACCACTTTGGCGGCGGTCACCTCCTGGCCGTCGTCGGACACAAACTTGAAATCCCAGGGGAGCTGGGGGGCGGACGAGATTTCCCTGGCGAGAAAAAGGGAAGGGACGGAGGTGAGGTGTCGGCGTATGCGCTCGGACACTTTTTATTCCCGCCCTCGGCCCTCCCACCCCTCTTCTTCTCTTACCAGGCGGTGCCGTACTTGTTGGACAGGTCCTTCCACGCGCCGTCCGACCCCTTCATGGCGACCGACTTGACGCCGCCCGACCCCGCGGCTTTGTTGACCACCAGCCGCACCCAGCCGCCGGGGCCGGTGTTGTGGTCCACCTGCATGCCGAGGGACGAGGGCGGGGTGCAGTCGACACGGCTGCGGGGGGAGGAAAGAGGGGGACACGGTGGGCGTTTGCGCGCGCGCGCGGCCGCCGAGCCGGACAAACATCTTACCCCCCCCCTCCCCTCTCACCGGTAGCGCATGTTGATGCGGCCGAGGGCCATGGGCGAAATCTTGTCAAAGACGAGCGCTTGCAGGTCCATGTGGTCGGGCGCGCACTCGGGGCACGAGTCGGTGATCGTGATCGTGACGCTCTTCCCGCCCCCGTCCCGGCACCGCCCGGCGAACTCTTTGCCCTCCACGCACTGAATCTCCCAGCAGGTGCCGCACGCCGACCCGGGGATCGACTTGAAGAATTTGTTCGACGTCGAAAACGCGGCGACCTGCCAGAACGGGTACGCGTCCTTGGACAGCCGCCCGTACCCGCACGACCCTTCTTTGGTGCCGTACGATTCGGAGGACGGGTTCATGCCCTCCTGGGCGCCGCCGTAGTGGGTGGCGATGCCGGAGGTCTGCGGAGCGTGGGGGGGACAGGGGGTCGGCGCGCGGTTGGGCGGGCGCGCCCCTCGCCGGCCTTCGCCCGGCCCGCCGCCCGGCCCGCGGGGCACCAACGACGACCCCGCCGCCGTGGCGACTGGCGGGGTGGCCGGCGACGGCGCAACCGACGCTCGACGCCGCGCGGCCGCCGATCGCGCGCGCCATTCCTCTCTCCTCTCTTCTCTTACCCAGTCGGTGAGCACGCCGGCGCGGGCCAGGGGCGCGGCCAGGGCCAGAGCGGCGACTGCGAGGATCGTGGCGGGGGCCATGGCGGGAAAAAGCGTCTGAAAAGTTGTGGGGCACACGGCGTCGGCGTCGCGCGCGCGGCGAAAACGCTGAGTCTGACTTTTTGCCACGGCGGCCCACGCCGCCTCGCTGGGCGCCGCAGGATGTGCGCCTACCGCCGCCGAGGGCGGCGACGGCGCGGCTGGCGGCAGTGGCGGGCGCGCGTGGCGCGGCGCTCCCGCCATCGCCGCCACGCAGACCGCGTGGCTGCCAAGCCGCCACAGGCCGCCGCCGCCCGCCAGATCGCCCGGCCGCCGCCGTGGCCGCCGCCAAAGGCGGTGGCGGGACGGCGGAAGGGCCGCGGCGCGGGCCCCTCGAAAACGGCGAATCGAGACCCGCGCCCTCCGACGCCCGCCGCACCCCGGCGCCCACCTGGGGGCGCGCACGTAAAGCGTACAAGGCGATAAGGGGGGGCGCTGGAGGGCGGGACTGGTTGAGTGCCGAGATAGTGTGCCGGGAGCGGGAGCGAGAGCCGACCCGCGCCCGCCGTGCGGGCGTCTCTCCGCCTCTGAGTCCGTCCGTCCGTCGGTCTCCGTCCGTCATGGGGTCGCGCCGGCCTCTGAGCGTGCCACGCCACCGAGATTCCGTGCCCGGGCGCACCGGCCGCGCTGCTGACGCCGCCCCTCACCCGCCCCTCCCAACGGTTCGCCTGCCCCCAGCCCGCCCCCCGTCACACACACCGCCCCCAAAGCACGGGACCGACGCGCGGCCGCGCGTGTCCATTCCGCGCGGCGGCGACGCCCAAACACTCGTTCGCGTCGCTGACCGCCCCGGGTCGTCCCGGGGCGTTTGGCAATCTGAGAATGCCGCACTCGTTGAATGCGCACGCATCATGCGTGCTCGCGTCGGTCAAAACGGAACAGGGGGGGAGCGGCGGGGTTCAGGGCGGCGTTCAGGGCGGCCCCTTAGGGGCCGACCACCATTTTATTTTTCATTTTTTATAGTTTGGTTCAGCTCGCCTCACGCCGCCGCCCGCGCCGCCAGCGCGGCCACCGCGTACGCCTTGGCGCCCTCCCGGGTCGCGTGCCCCCCGATGAAGCCGGACGTGTGGATGAAGACGCCCCCGGCCGGCGCGCCGAGCGCCGCCGCCGCCGCGTCGAGCTCGCCGTCGCGCAGGCCGCACAGCGGCTCCGGCAGGGAGACCCGGTTGGTGAACGACATCTAGGGACGAGGATCGGGGTTTGGGTTGGCGAAGGAGAGGCGCGCAGGCGCGCGCCTCGACCCCCCACCCTCTCTCCCCTCGCACCGGCCCAACCGGCACCGCCTGCACGCGCCACCCCCCCGACGCGCCGTCCGGGTAGAGCACAAACTTGATGGCGCCGGGGGTGGACCGTTCGCCCTCGAGCGCGAAGAGGTGCTCCTTCCACGGGCACGCGGTGTGGAGCTCCACAATCTCCCCACTCGCGTCCACCGCCCCCGCCCCGTCGAGCGCGGCCACGACCAGGGCGCGCGCGGGGAGCCAGGCGCGGGCGAGGGAGCGGACGCAGGCCGCGAATTCTTCGCCCGCGAGCGCCGACGCCTTCTCAAACCCGGCGTCGAGCGCCGCCGGCCCCCACCCCTCGTTCCACGCGGGGTTGAGGGCGCCGACCCGGGCCGCGAGACCGGTGCCGTCCACGTAGCGCGGGAGCGCGGCCGTGTCGAATTGGGAGACGCCGTTGTCGACCGCGTCGACGGCTTCGATGAATTTTTTGTACGCGGCGAGGTACACGGTCTCCACATCTTCTGGGCTCGGGTTTGCCACGTCAGCATCCGCCATGATGGCAGCGACGACCGCGCGGCCGTAGTGCTTGTACACGAGGCCCGCGGACGAGAGCTTGGTCGTAAAGCCTTGAGAGAGAAAAAAGGGTGAAGGGGTCGGCGCGTGTTTGTATCGTTCTCCGCCTCCCCGCCCTCCCTCCTCCTCCCTCGCACCGTGGCCGAAGACTTCGGCGAACTCGCGCTGGTGGTGGTCGAACATGTTGGCGGCTGCGGGAGGAGGGGAGGGAGGGTGAGGAACCGCGGCGCGCTCCCCGATTGCCCAATCGCGCGCCGTCCGCCCGCCCAATCCACCACCATACGCACCAGGATCGTACACCCCCCCCACATCGATCACGACGTCGCACGCCGCCAACGCTTTGGGGTCCCGGCTCCGCACCACCGCCGCCCCCGCAAACGCGGGCGTGCGGCGCAGCAGGGCGATGCCCAGGGCTTCGTCACAGTGGAAGGAACCGGAGTGGGTGCCGATCGTGGGGGTCGCGGACGGGGGGGCCATGGCGGCAGACGCGCGGCGGCCGAGCGGGAGGCGGGGGGCGGACGTGAGGGCGCGGCGGGCGGCGAGCATGCACGGGCGGGAGGGCCGGGGGTTGGCGGTGGGCGCGAGTGAGGGAGAAGTGCGGCGGCGGCGGCCGACCGCACGCGCCTGCCCCAACCGTCGCCCCGCGCGAGCCCCTGGTTGGAGGCAGGCAGTGCCGCGTCGCCACAGAGAGAGCCGAAACGCCAGGAGCGCCCACCCTTTTTCTCTCATCCCTCAACCGCCGGCCGCCGCGGTCGCCGCCGCGCGCGCGCGCAGCGCGGCCCTGTAGTCGGCAAAGCTCCCCTCAAACCTCACCACCGCGCGGTGGCCCACCTCGAACAACGCGTCGGGGCAGGCGGCCGCGAGGAGGTGGGCGTCGTGGGACACGATGACGGCCGCGCCTTCATACCCCCTCAACGCGTCCACCAACGCGTCGATGGCGTCCACGTCCAGGTGGTTTGTCGGTTCGTCCAACAACAACAAGTGGGGGCGGGCCAGGGTGGCGGCCGCGAGGGCGACGCGCACTTTTTGGCCGCCGGACAGCGTGTAGATCCGGCGGCTCGCCAGCGTGGCGTCCACCGAGAACGTGGCCAGGTGCGACCGCAGTGCGTCCGTCGTGTGCGCGCCGGCGGACGCGAGGGAGAGGGCGGTGAGGGGGGTGGACGCGAGGTCGAGGCCGTCGACCGCGTGCTGCGCGAACGCGGCGACCGACGCCTTGCCGCTGCGCTCGACCCGCCCGCTCGTCGCGGTCAGCGTGCCGGCCATCAGCTTTAAGAGCGTCGACTTGCCGGCGCCGTTGTCGCCGACGAGGGCCATGCGCTCCCCCGGCGCGACCCCGAAATTCAGGCGATCGAATATGGGGGGCCGCCCGTCGCCGTACGAAAAGCCGGCATCCACAAAGGACAGGATGGGGGGTGGGCAGGGGGAGGGGGACGGGAACCGGAACTTGTACGTCCCCTCGTCGCACGGCGGCGGCGCGGCGGCGGCGATGTCGGTGTCCAGCCGCGCGATGGCCTTGATGCGGGACTGGACGAGGGAGGCGCGCTTGGCGTTGAACCGGAAGCGGTCGACGAAAGACTGGAGAGGGAGGAGGGCGGGTGGGCGGCCGCGCGCTCGCGCGCGGCGCGCCCCTCTCCTCCTCCACCCCTACCTGCAAGTGCGCGCGCTCGGCCAGCAGCGCGGCCCGCTGCCGGTCCGCGTTGAGCGCGGCCTCGGCCGACGCGGCCAGGAACGCGTCAAAGCCGCCGCGGCGGGAGGTCAGCCGCCGCCCGGCCAGGTGGACCGTGTCGGTGCAGACCGCGTTCAAAAAGTCGCGCGCGTGGGACACCACGAGCAGGGTTCCCGGGCGGGCCACGAGAAAGTCTTCGAGCCAGAGGACGGCGTGGAGGTCGAGGTGGTTGGTGGGCTGCAGAGGGAGTGGGGCGCGGGTCGGCGGCCGCGCGCGCCCTTGGCACCCGCCTCCCACCCTCTCCCCCCTCCCTTCTCACCTCGTCCAGCAGCAGGATGTCGGGCTCGGCGAAGAGGGCTTGGGCGAGGGCGACCCGCATGCGCCAGCCGCCGGAGAAGGTCGACGTCGCGCGGAGCGACGCGGCGTCGTCGAACCCCAGGCCGTGGAGGATCTTGGAGGCCCGCGCCGGCGCCCCCGCGGCGTCGATGGCCTGTAACCGGGCCCCGATGGCGCCCAGGCGGGCCGCGCCGTCGCCGGTGAGCGCGCCGGCCGCGCCGCCCGCGGCCGCGAGCAAGGACGCTTCCTCGGCCAGCAACTCTTCCCGCTCCCCGTCGACCGCCAGCACGGCGTCCAGCACCGTGGTTTCATCCCCGGGCAGCTCCTGTTCCACGTGCAAGATTTGGAGGTTGGCCGGAATCCCTTTGATTTGCCGCGCCGCCATCGCGCGCAGCAGCGTCGATTTGCCCGCCCCGTTGCGCCCGATGAGGCCGTACCGCCGGCCGGAGGCGAGGAGTAGCGACTGGGAAGAGGGGAAAGGGTGGTGGTGAGCGCGCGCGCGTCGGCCGCCGGCCCTCGACCCTCCCCCGTCTCTTGCTCCTCCCGCACCGCGTCGCTGATCAGGTCCGCCCCCCCGTTGCTAACGGTCACGTTGTCCAGCTTGACGTCGCGCGCGCCGCCGCCGCCCGCGCCGCGCACGATGCGCGGGACCGCGCGCGCGGCAGCGGCGCGCGCGGCGGCCGCGTGGGCTTCGGCGGCGGAGCGCGCGGCTTCGTCTTCCGCCGCCGCGCGGCGCGCCAGTTTGGCCAGGTCTTTGGCGGTGGCCATGGTGGGGGCCACGACGCCGGCGGCGTCGGGAAACGCGGTGCGCAGCGACTCTTTGTCCGTCAAGACCTCCGACGGGTGCAGCTCGTGCTTGGAAATATCGTCCAGCACGACAGGGGCCGCCAGGAGGGCGGCGGGCGCGCCGTCGGCCGCGGCGCGGGCCGCGGTCGCGGCGGGCGTCGGCGCGAGCGCCGCGAGCGCGGCCCGCGCCGCGCCCTCGTCCGCCACCGCGCCCGACCCAGCCAGCATTTCGGCCAGGGCTTCCACCGCGCCGTCCAGGCCGTCAGCGGCCCAGTCCCAGTCGGCGAGGGAGGAGGACACATAATCAAAGAGGTGCGCGTCCGCCGCGGCGCCCGTGCCGCCCGCCGCCACGCAGGCGGCGCGCAGGGCGTCGGCCGCGGGGTCAAGATCGGGCATGGTGGTGAAAAAGGCCCCCTGGCGCGCCCCGGGCGCGGGTGGGGAGTGGCGGCCGATGGGCGGATGGCTCACAGCTCTCCCTGCGCCCCTTTCAACCATGGGCGCGCGGCGCGCCGCCACCGCGGCCGCGGTGCGCCTGCTGTCGACCGCCAAGGGCGGCAAAAAGGCGAGAGCGGGGGTGCGGGCATCGGCGCCATCGCGCGCGGCGGGGCGCGAGGGGCTGCCGCGCGCGCCGCCGGCGCGACGGGCGATGTGGCGTGCTCGATCGCGGTGCACAATGCGTGGATCGAGGGCGGGCGACCCAAACTGACGCCCTCCCTCCCTTTCAGGTGCCCGCCAAGCGGGGCCGCCCCCCCAAAAAGGCGGCGACGGCCGAGGCTGAAGCCGCGCCAGTGGCCGAGGTGAGGGAGGGGGCGACAGAGGCTAGGTGGGGCGAGGACGCGGCGCGCGCGGCGTCCGACCCTCCCCTCTCCCCTTCTCTCCAGGCCGCCCCGCCGCCCGCCGACGCGCGGTCGGCGCCCGCCGCCACTCCTTCCTCCATCGCGCCACCGCCGCCGCCCGCCGCGGCGCACACGCCGGCCGCGCTGCCGCCGCGCCCCGGCCCCGCGTCCTTCGCCGCGGGGGCGCCGCCGCCCGCGTTCTCCGCGCCCAAGCCCACGTACTACACGGGGCCCGGAGCGGCGGGCGCGGTCGGCGGCGGGCCCGGGGCGCCCTTTCCGCCGCCGCTGCCTCCCTCTTCCTCCCCGCTCGACCTGCGCTGGCTGGCCGCCGCCGCGGCCGCGGCCGGCCTGTTTTACTATACGTCGTCCGGCAAGCAAGTGAAGAGCGGCGGGGGTGGCGGCGGGGGCGGCAAGGCCGCCGCGCACGCCGACGCCGGCGACGATCCGCCGCCGCCGCCAGACACCGTCGCCACCACCCTAGACGCCACCCTGGACCGCGCAGGCGACGCGGCGGCCGAGGCAGTGGAGAAAATCGGAGAGATCGTCGCCGGAGCGGTGGTTGCCGCAGACGCGGCGGCCGACCTGGCGGCCGACGCCGGGCGCGCGGTGGCGGACGCGGTGAAGGAGGCTGATTCGCCGCCCGCGGCCCGCTCGGGCGACCCGCTGGCGAGCGTGGCGGCCGAGCTCGAGTCGGCGGCCGCGGCCGCGGCCGACGCGGCGGCGGCGGCCGCCGCGCCGGTGGCCGCGTTGCTGAACGAGGTGGCGACCGGCGCGTGGACGCACGAGCGCGGGAGCGAGATAAGCGAAGCGGAAGAGGCGCTGGCGACGACGCTCGACCCGCCGCCCGGCGCGGGCGGGCGGCTGCCCGCGGCCGCGCCCCGCGACTGGGGCAGTGCGCTGCCGCCGCCCGCGCCCGCGCCGTCACCCGCGCCCGCGGTCGATGACCCACCGGAGCCCGCCGAGCCCGAGTGGGGCGCAGCGCGCCGCGAGATCCAGGCCGCCCTGTCGGCCGCCAAAGCCGCTCTCGCGCCGCCGCCGGCCGGTACGCAGCGGGCGCCCGCGGCCGCTGCTGCTGCTGCGGCGGCTTCCGACGCCGCGGCGCACGCCGCGTCTCTCGTTGCGACCGCCCTCGACGCCTCCGGCCGCCCGTCGGCCGCGGCCGACGCCCGGTCCCTGGCGGACGCGGTCGCCGCCGCGCGCGACGCGGCGGCGGCGGATGGAGCGGCGGCGAGGAGCGAGGTCGAGAGGGTCGAGGAAGAAGCCGCCGCGGCCGCTGCCACAGCCCGCCGCCGCCTGGACGCCCTGGCCAACGAGTGCCTGGACACGCTCACCCGCGTGCAAGCCCGCGCCGACGCGGCGCGCTCAGCCGAGCTGCGGCGGCAAGCGGTTGCGCTCGCCGCCGACGCGGCAGCGGCGGCGGCCCGCGAGCGCGCCGAGCGGGCGGCCGTGCTGGACGAGCTACGCGCGCGCGTCAACGCGCTGGGCGCCGCTTTAGCTGCGCGCACCGCGCAGCGGCAAGACTCGCTGGCCGCGCACCGCCTCGCCGCCGCGGCCGCCGCCCTCGCCGCTGGCGTGTCGGCCGGCGCGCCCCTGGCGGCCGACGCGGCGGCGGCACGCGCGGCGGCGCCGGGAGATGAGCTTGTGGAGGCGGCGTTAGCTGCACTGCCGGCGAGCGTGCTCGAGACAGGCGCGGCCACCACCGCCACCCTCAAAGAGCGCTGGCCCGCCGTCGCCGACGCGGCGGCCGGCCTGTCGCTGCTGCCGCCGGACGGAGGGGGGCCGCTGGCGACCGGGCTGGCGAAAGCGGCGGCGAGCCTCAAAATCGGGGCGGGCGCGCGCGAAGGGCGGCCTGCCGCCCTGGCGGCTGCTTCGGCCGCGGCAAACGCGGGAGATTGGGCCGTGGCGGCGGATGCGGTCGAGGACGCGACGCGGGGCACCGCCGCCGCCGCGGCGGTGGCTGACTGGGCGCAGTCTGCGCGCGCGCGCGCGGCGGCCGACCTCGTCGCGCGCGCGCTCGCCGCACGGGCGGCGGTCGCGGCCGCGGGGCTGGTGCCGTGACCCAGGGGCGGGGCGTGTGCGCCGCGTGTGAAGGGATGGGCGGCGCGGCGTCAGCGCCCTTTTCGGCTGCGAGAGTGGCGGCGAGTCGAGCGAGAGGCCGCGCACGCCCGAGCCCTCTCCCACACTCTCACCGGCAGCGCGGACCTTCACGTCCTGCGCGGTGAGCCTTTCGGAGACGGCGCGCCCGCCGCCGGCCCGGGCGGCCGGCGGGCGCGGGCGGGGGCGCATCGGCGGGGCGGCTTGCGCGCCGGGGGTTCACAGCCCTCTCCGCCCCCCGCGCCCGCCGCGGCGACGATAGAGTCGCGCCGCGGCCGCACTGGGGGCGGCGGGCGGGCGGTCGCGGCAGGGGCGGGCGTGTCGGGCGACCTCCCGCCCTCGGCCTCCCGCCCGACTTCCCCTCCCCGCCCCGCGCCGCCCGCTCCTCCCCGCCTTCGATGCCGGACGCTCGCGTCGGCATCGAGAGCGGGGGAGGGCGGGGTGCGGGGCGGGGTGGGGGACGCGGCGCGGCGCGGCCGCCGCCGCGGCGGCGGCGCCAAGCCGCGCGCGCGCGCCCCTCCCGCCCCGCATTCGGCGGCGCGCTCGCGGCGTCGGCCGCCGCGGAGGAGGCCGGGGGGCTGGCGGCGCCGGCACGCGCCGCGGCCGCCCCCCCCCCCGCTCTCCCCGAGCGCCGCCGTCCCCTCGTCGACGCGAGGCCCACCTTCCTCCCCTCCCCCCCCCTTCCCAGCCTTCCACCCCACCGCCCCCACCACCCACACCATGTGCCCCCACACGCCCAACGCGCCCGCGCCCGCGGTCGACCCCGCCACGCTCAAGGGCGCGGCCGTGGCGCTCGCCGGCCTCTCGGTCGCTGACTCGGCGCCCGGCGCCCTCTTCGCCGCCGACGCGGCCCCCGACGCGCGCGCCGCGGCGGCCGCCGACTGGGCCAAGGCCGTGCCCGCTTCCGGCGCGGCGGCCGCGCTCGAGGCGCTGACGGCGGCCGCGACCGCGAAGGACGCTGCGCCGGCCGTCAAAGAGGGCGCCGCGCTCGCCGCGTCGGCCCTCGCCGCGTCCGCCGGCGCTGCCGCCGAGGCCGCTCTCGTCGCCGCCCTGCCCGCCCTCTTTGTGCTCGCGGGCGACAAGGCGGCCTCGGTCCGCGACGCGGCCGCGGCCGCGGTTTCGGCGACGACCGCCCTCCTCGCCCCCTGGGCCGTCAAGGCCGCCCTCCCCCACCTCCTCGCCGCCACCGACGCCAAGCACTCGTGGTTCACCAAGGTGGCGGCCCTGCAGGCGCTGGGCGAGCTGTCGGCCGCGCACCCGCGCCAAGTCGCGCTCTGCGTCCCTGACGCGGTCCCCGTCGTGTCGTACGCCGTCTCGGACGCCAAGCCGCAGGTCAAGCAGGCCGCGATGGCGTGCCTGGCCGCCGTGTGCGCGACGGTGGGCAACCAGGACATTGAACGGTTTGTCCCCGCGCTGATCTCGTGCGTCGCCAACCCGGCCGAAGTCCCCGACTGCGTCCACAAACTGGCCGCGACGACCTTTGTCCAGGCCGTCGAAGCCCCCACCCTCGCCATCATGGTGCCCCTGCTCCTGCGCGGCCTGCGCGAGCGGGTGACCGCGGTGCGGCGCAAGGCCGCGGTCATCACGGACAACATGGCCAAACTCGTCGACAACCCCCTCGACGCGTCCGTCTTCCTCCCCCGCCTCCTGCCCGGCCTGGCCAAGATGGCGGACGAGGTGTCGGACCCGGAGGCGCGCGGCGTCGCGGAGAAGGCGCAGGCGACGCTCATCGAGGTCGGCGCGGAAGGCGCCGACCCGCGCACGCTGGCGCGCTACGCGCCGGCCGACCCCGTGGCGACCAAGGCCGCGCTCGTGGCGGCCCTGGCCAAGGAGGGCGTGACGGTCGACGCCGCCACCGTCGACTACTGCGCCGCGGTCGGCGTCGCGCTCTCGGACGCCAAGGAGTTCCTGGCCGACGAGTGGGCCCCCATCGGCGCCCGCCTCGGCGGCGCCGGCGCCAAAGCGGACGCGGTGACGAAAGCGTTCCTCCGCGCGTGCGAGGTGGCGGCCGAGGAGAAGGCCGAGGAGGAGGACGACGACGTCGGCGTCGACCTCTGCAACTGCGAGTTTTCGCTCGCGTACGGCGGCAAGATTCTGCTCAACAACGCGCGCCTGCGCCTCAAGCGCGGGTCCCGGTACGGCCTGTGCGGCGCCAACGGGTGCGGGAAATCCACGCTGATGCGCGCGATCGCCAACGGCCAGCTCGACGGGTTCCCGTCCAAGGACGAACTGCGCACCGTGTACGTGGAGCACGACATCGACGCGTCCCAGGCTGACGACGCCGTGCTCGACTTTGTGTTCACCGACCCCGCGCTCTCGGCGGCGACGGCGCCGCCCAAGGAGGAGGTCAAGCGCGTGCTCGCGTCGGTCGGCTTCACCGACGAGATGCTCGCCTCCGCCGTTGCCTCCCTCTCCGGCGGCTGGAAGATGAAGCTCGCCCTGGCGCGCGCCATGCTCATGAAGGCCGACATCATGCTCCTCGACGAGGTAGGGAGAGGAGGGAGAGAGAGAGGGGACGGGAGTCGGGAGGGCGCGCGCGCCGGCCCTCCCTCCCGCGACCAGTCGCCCACCCCCTCCCCCCACCCCTCAGCCGACCAACCACCTGGACGTGACCAACGTGGCGTGGCTGGAGGCCTACCTGACGTCCCTGACGGACGTCACGTCCATGATCGTGTCCCACGACTCGTCCTTCCTCGACAACGTGTGCACCCACATCATCCACTACGAGTCGCGCAAGCTGCGCCGGTACAAGGGGAATTTGTCCGAGTTCGTCAAGGCGGTGCCGGCGGCCCGCTCCTACTACGAGCTCGGCGCGACGAGCATCAAGTTTGTGCTCCCCGAGCCCTCGTTCCTCGAGGGCGTCAAGTCCAAGGACCGCGCCATCATGAAGCTGCGCGACGTCTCGTTCGGCTACGCCGGCGCCGACGGCGTCGTCGGGCGCACCATCCTCTCCAACGTCTCGGTCCAGTGCTGCCTCAACTCGCGCGTCGCCGTGCTCGGCGCCAACGGCGCGGGCAAGTCGACCATGATCAAGCTGCTCACGGGCGAGATGGAGCCGTGCGAGGGGGACGTGTGGAAGCACCCCAACCTGCGCATCGCCTACGTGGCCCAGCACGCGTTCCACCACCTGGAGATGCACCTGGAGAAGACGCCCAACGAGTACATTCGCTGGCGCTACCAGATCGGGGAGGACCGCGAGAACCTGACCAAGGTCGACCGCGTGATGACCGACGAGGAAGAGCGCGCGCTCCAAGAGCCGTTCAAGCTCGAGGACGGCACCAAGCGCGTCGTCGACAAGCTCGTCGGCCGCCGCAAGCTCAAGCGCGACTACGAGTACGAGGTGCAGTGGGCGGGGTACCGCGCGGACGAAACGACGTGGATGCCGCGCGACGCGCTCGAGCTGCGCGGCTTTGGCAAGCTCATCACCGAGGTGGATGTCAAAGAGGCCGCGCGCCTCGGCATGCACTCGCGGCCGCTCACGCAGGCGCAGGTGGAGAAGCATCTGCTCGACCTGGGCGTCGACGCCGAGTTCGGCACGCACTCGCACATCCGCGGGCTGTCGGGGGGGCAAAAGGTCAAGGTCGTGCTCGCGGCCGCCATGTGGCAGTCGCCGCACATGCTCATCCTGGACGAGGTGGGAAGACGCGCGAGAGGAGAGCGAGCGCGAGGCAGAGGCGAGGGGTTCCGCGCGCGATTCGACCAACCCCCGCCCCCTTTCCCCTGTCTCCTCCAGCCCACCAACTACCTCGACCGCGAGTCCCTCGGCGCCCTGGCCGACGCGATCAAGGATTACGGCGGCGGCGTCGTCATGATCACGCACAACCGCGAGTTCTCCGGCGCGCTCTGCCCCGAGACCTGGACCGTCGCCGACGGCACCCTCACCTCGGTCGGCGCCCCCGCCGCCCTCCTCGAAGCCGCCAAGCTCGAGTGGAAGCGGCAGGAGACGACGGTCGACGCCTTGGGCAACACGGTCAAGGTGGCCGCGCCGAAGAAGAAGTTGTCGAACAAGGAGAAGAAAAAGGCGGCCAAGGTGCGCGCCGCGCGGCGGGAGCGCGGGGAGGAGGTGTCGGACACGGAGGAGGACGAGTGATGAAGGGGCACGCTGATGAGCGGCGCGCGGTGGTGGGGGCCGCGGCGCGCGGCGGGGGGCGCGCCCCCGCCGCCGCGCCGCCCCACCCCGGCCGGCGCCCTGTTTTGCGGCCGCACTTGCTCCGAACCGACATTTTTACCTGCCGCCCCGCGCGGGGCGCAGCCCTGGCTTTGCGTGAGAGACGGGGGGTGGGGGACAGGGGGGGAGAGAGACGGGGTCGGGGACGACACCACCATACCACCACCCGAGTCGAGCTGCTCCCCGGGGCCGCGCCCCGGCGCGCGCCCCGGGTGGGACAACGTGGGCCACGCCCCACGCGCTCCTTTTTTTCATTCGTGCGGGCGCGGGGGCCCCGACCAAAACATCGACGACGGCGGCGGGCGCCGCGCGCACACGCGAACCCGCCGCCGGCCCGAGGGCGGCCCGTGCAAACACACGCGCCGCGTCACACGTGGGGCGAGGGGTCGGCGGGGTCGCGCCCTTCTCACGCTCGCCGCCGCGCGCGCGGCTGCCGTCCCTCGAGGGACGGCGGCCCCGCGCGCTCCGCCGCGGCCGCCGCCGCCCCCCGCGCCGCCGCCCTCGCCGCCCGCTCCAGGGCGGCCACCTGGCCCGCGCGCCACGCGCGCGCGACGGCGCGCGTCGGGGTCGGCGGCTCGGGCCCGCCGTCCCGCGCGGCCGCCGCGCGCACCTCGGCCAGCGCCTCGCCCGCCGCGCCCGCGAGCGCGGTCAGGGCGGCGGCGTCGCCCGCGGCGGACGCGGCCCGCCCTTGGGCGATGGCGGCCGACGCGGAACGCGCGGCGGCGGGCGAGGCCGCGCGCCGCGCGCCCGCTGTCGCGCGCCGCAGCGCGGCCAGCAGGGCCCACCCCGGCGCCCCGCTGCCCGCGTGCACCCAGGCATCGTCAAACGGGATCGGGGGCGCGCCAGGCGGCAGGCGCGCCGCGAGCGCCGACGGCGCGACGCGCGCTCGCTCGTGCGGGTCGTGGCCGCCGCCGGGGCAGAACCCGTAATGCTCCACGCATGCCCACCCGTCGTGCGCGCCGTAGGCGAGCAGCACTTGGTCGCCGGGGGCGTAGGAGGAACGGGAGGAGAGGACATAGCATCGAGACGCGGCGTCGTGCGCGCCGGCGCCCCACTCGCTTCCGCTCCCGGTTGCCGCCGGCGCCGCTCGAGCTGGGCACTCGCCGCGCGCGCCGTGCCACCCCGCGCACGCGCCGCACCCGCCCCCAACGTCGGGCTCGCAGGGAGCGGGGGGGGAGCCGTGGTTGAAGAGGTCGCCCAACGGGAGGAGGGCGAGGCCGCCGGGCCCCGGGTGGTGCATGGACCGGGACCGCACCGCGCACAGGGCGGTGGTGAAGGTGTCGGCGTCGGTGGGGAGGCCCAGGGAGCGGAGCAGGGGCGCGGCCGCGGCGGCGGCTGCGCGCGCGGCGGCCGCCGCTCCGCGCGCGGCCGCGACCGCCCAGCCCGCGCCCAGCGCGTCCGCGTCGCTGCCGGAAAAGCAGAACGGGAGCGTGTAGGATTGGGGGAGCGTGGCGGCGTAAGGGTGAAAGCGGCAGCGCGCGCGGTTGGCGGCAAAGACCAGAAACGCGCCCAGCTCCGTCTCCGGCGCCAAGGGAGTGGCCAATCGCGCAACAGCCTCGTCCCACTCTGGCTCAGCGTCGCGCGCGGATTCCAGCGTGAGCGCGTGCGAGTCGGGGACGGCGACCAAGACGTCCCCTTTCCCGATCGCTCCCGTCGCCACCACGCCGCGCTCGCCGCCGGCAAAGATCGTGGGCGCGATGGGGCCGGTCGTGATGCCGGCGGCGGCGCACCAGTCGAGGAATCCGGGCGGCACGGCCATCGGGCGGAAAGGGTGGCGGGCGCAGGCCCCGGGCGGGACCCGCGGTCGCGTGGGGGTGGCGTGAGGGGGGTGGTGGGGGCGGGCGAGGCGGGCGGCCCCGCCTCGCCGCCGGCGGCGGACTGACACCGGCGACAGCGGTCGGGCAGGCACCGCCCGCGCGCGCGGCGCACGCCGGACGGACGCGCTCTCGGCGGTGGGGCGCGCCGGGCGCGAGCCGCGGCCGCCCGGCCGCGGCCGAAGCGTGGCGGAAGCCCCGGGGCGAAACTGTATCCGAGGTCGCCGCGCGCCTAGCCACACCTCAACCGCTCGCCCCTCTCCCCCGTCCTACCGCCACCACCACCCTCTCGGTGAGTTAAGAGTGACTTGTTGCGGTCACCCAGCCGATAGCGCGCGCGGGCGCGGCCTGCGGGCGGCGCGGCTTGCCAATCTTGTCGCATGCGGCGCGCCGCGCGGCCGCGTCCCCCATCGCGCCCGCCCGCCGCCCGCTGCCTCGCTGGGTCTGTTGCAGAGGGCATGCGAGACCCCATGAGCTGGCCGCGGACCCCGTCCCGGTCGCACGTGCCGACCTAAACCCTGGGCGAGCGCGTTGGAGGCGGGACGCGGCCAACCGCTTGCGCCAATCGCCCGCCTGCCCCCCCTCCCCCACAGACCACCATGCTTGCCAAGCTCTTCTCCATGGTCATTCTCGCCATTGGTGCGTCGAGGGAGGGCGAGCGCGGGCCGCGGCGGTGTCGAGGGTCACCCCAAACCGCCACCCCGACCGACGCGCGCGCGCGCCTTCCCGCCCCTCCGTCAGTCGCCTTCGCCGGCGCCGCCCGCGCCGACGCCGAGTTCTTCTCGGGCGCCGACTCGGCGTACGTGCCCGGCATCTCGGCCGAGGTGCGAGGGGGGGGGGGGGGGGGGGGGGGGGGGGGGCGGCGGTCGCGGCCGCGCGCCGACGCGCCGACGCGCCCCGCCTCCCTCCTCCCTCTCGCAGGACAACGGCGACGGTACGGTGTACCAGCCGGTCATCACCAACATCTACCGCCGGGAGGGCCCCCCGTCGGGCAACACGGGCAACCCGTGCTAGAGAGGGGTGGCGTGGCGGGGGGTGGCGCGCCGCGCCGTCGGCCGCCCTTCGCCCCCCCAAACCTTTTCCCCACATTTCATGCATTGTCGGGGGGGGAGGGTGCAGAGAACGAAGCGGGCGGGCGCAGGGGGCGCGCCGCGGCGGTTGGGTGCAACTAAATCGACCGCGGTCGGCGGCGGGTGAGCGCGGCGGCTTTCACACCACCTCCCCGCCTCCCTCCACCCACCACCCACCCGCCCACCCCACCAACGTAAGTCTAGGGCGGTCGCCTCACCGCCTGCCTGCAGCCGCGGCCCGGGCGGGGGCGGCGGCGCGGCAAGCATGGGTGGGCTAGACGCCGCGATGTGGCGCGCCGGCCGGCCGCCGGGCGGGCCGGACGGCCGCCGCGGTCCCCCCGAAAGCTTCGGCATGCATGTTTGTCGCTGCCCATGTGGCATACTGCACCGCGGTCGCGAGCCGGCGCGCCCACACCGTCCCCGTCGCAGTTTCCTCCATGGTCCGCTTCGCCGCCTTTGCCGTGCTCGCCAGCCTCGGTGCGTTCCTGGGTGGCAAGGTGGATATGCACGCCGCCGTCTACCGCGGCGGCGCGCCGGCGGAGACGCGGGATGGGGGGCACGGAGGGGCGCCATGTCGCGCAGTCGCCCCGCCTTGGGCCCGCCTCGGCGCATGCTGCACGCACGCCTCGGCACGCCCGCGCTTCCGGGGCGCTGCTGCCCCCACGAAACGACTCATGAGATTCCACTGCGTCGTTTGGAGGGCGTGCTCCGCCCAAAACCCCCTCCAACGCCCCCCACCCTAACCCCTCTCCAGGCGCCGCGTACGCGGAGCCCCTCTTCTTCTCGGGCGCCGACTCCTCCTTTGTCCCGGGCGCGTCCGCGGTGCAGATCGGGGAGGACACGTACCAGCCGACGGACTACAAGACGCTGAAGGAGGCGCCGGCCGCCGTCGAGGCCGTCGTGCAGCCCGCCAACCGCAAGCTGGCCCAGGCCTGGGCCGCGCCCGCGCCCGCGCCCGAGGGGGTCGTCTTGTTCGATGGCGCGACCTACACCAAGGTGTCGGGCAAGTGAAGAGGAGAGGGGATGGGGCGCGAGGCCTGCCGCGCGCGCGCGGCCGCCCCCGCTTTCTTCCTTTCATTTCCACGCCGCTCGCACCACCCCACACCCTCGTTTCATTGGCGTGTGACACGCCTGCATGCATGATGTATGTAAATAAGGAAGACGGAGACGTTGAGCTGTGTTTGTGTGTGTTTGTGTGTTTGTGGGTGTGCTCTCTCTCTCTCTCGCCATACCCGCGCCACCACCCGCCCTCCCCACCTACCCGCCGCGCCGGCGACAGCATGGTCAGGCAGCGCGTGGGCCTCTCGGGCGCGCGGCGCGCCGCCCCACCCCCCTCCCCCTTGCCCACGCGCCGCCCGCCCACCCAGTCCTCTCTTCCCCCCCGCGACGCGTCCCCGCCCCCGGTGTCGCCTCCCGCGGCCGCATCCCCCGCCCGCATCGTCGGCGGGCGCCGCGTGCGCGACCCGGCGCCCGGCGGTGGCGACCGCGCCGCCGGGTCGCCGCCCGGCCCCGCGCCCGCGGCCCCGCTCCTGGGCGACGCGGGCGCGGCGCACTCGGTGTCGCCGCACGCGGCTCGGGCGGCGGCCAAAGCGCACGAGGCGGAAGTCGCCCACGCGCACGCGGTGCGCGACCACCGCGGGTCCGGCACGACCCCGATCGATGTCTCGATGGCCAACAAGCAGGTGTGGGAGGGAGAGGGATGGTGGGGTGGGGTTGAGAGAGGGACGCACGCGCCTCGGCACAGACGACCCCCACACCTCCTCGTCCCCAGATGGACTCGCGCCGCGTCAAGTGGGGCACGCTCCAGGGGCGCAAAGGCAACTGACAGGAGAGAGAAGGGGTGGAGAGGGAGAGAGCGCACGCTGTTTGGCTGCTTCAAGAGAGGGGGGGCGTGGCTCGCGCGCGCCGTCCTCTTTTCCGCTTTCCCGCTTGAAATACCCGCGCCGCAGAGCAGCAACACGACAGGCGCCGCCCAACCGTGCACCCGCCACCACCCACAGGGAGACTCTCCCTGTGTCTCTCTCTCAACGCCCTCCCCCGCCAGCCAGCGCGGCGTGCACCGCCGCGCCGAGGTCGCTCCGCGCATCGAGCGCGGCGAGCAGTGCCGGCACGCGCGCCGCCGCGGCGCGCGCCGGGGGCCCGCCCGCGCGGCCGACGGCGTCGGCCAGGGCCGCGAGCTCGGCGCGGGAGGCGTCGGCGGCCTCACCGCCGTCGGCGGGTGGGGGAGGGGGCGGGGGGGCGCCGCGCAGCGCGGCCAGGTCGGCCGAGGCGCGAGCGGCGGCGGCGGCCGCGGGCGTGCCGGCGCCGGGCGCGAGGTCGGGGGCGGCCGCGGCCGCGGCCGCCACCGCCGCCGCGACGCGGTCGGGCGCCGTGCGCGCGTCGGCCGCGGCGGCCGACGCCAGCGCGGCCAGCGCGCGCGCGACGTCGTCGCCGGCGTTGACGCCACCACCGGCAGCGCGCTGGGCGCGCATGAGGGCGGCAAACCGCGACCGCGCGGCGGCCGCAGCCCGCCGCCCGGCCGCGCTCGCGCCCGCCGCGGTCGCCGCCCACACGCCCACGCTGCTGGCCGCGGCGCCAGTGGCCAGCAATGCCGACACGCGCGGCCAGGCGGCGGGGTCGACGCCCAGGCCGCCGAGGCCGGGGGGGGCCGCCGCGGCAACCGCCACCAACACGGCGTCCTCCGCCGGCTCCCACGGCGACCGCGGCGCGGGCGGCGCGGCGGGCGGCGGCGAGGCGAGGCGGGAGCGGGCCGGGGCGGCGGCCGCGGCGCGGGGGCGTTTGGCGGGCGACGCGGCGCGCGCGGCGTCCGAGTCGGACCCGCCGCGGTCGTCGCGGCCACCGGCGCGCCGCTTGCCGGACCGGGAGCGCGCGCCGGCGGCATAGCCGCCGCCGGATGAGGGCGCGGGCGAGCCGGAGCGCGGCGCCGGCGGCGCATAACGCGCCCCCGCCCCGACCGCCGCCGCGCGCGCCGCCTCGTCCGCCGCCGCGCGCCGCTCCGCGCGCGCCGCCGCCGCGACCGCCGCCCGCTCCGCCGACGCCGCTTGCTGCGCCGCGCTCGCGTGCGCGGTGGCGGCCAGAGGGCCGTACGCGGCTTCCGCCGCCGCCGCGTCCCACCCGTCGGCCGCCGCCGTCTCCGGGTCGGCGTCCACGTCGTCGTCCTCCGCCTCGCGCGCCGCGTCGATCGCGGACAGGTCCCATTCGTGCTTGTCGGACGCGGATGCGGGGGCGGGGGCCGGGGCGCCGGGAAGAGGGGGCATCTGGTCGGGCGGGACGAACAGGGATTCCCCCGCTTCCACCGCGCGCACCGCAAACCGCTCCACGGGGCGCAGGACGGCCTCTAGGTCTTCGATCTCGGCGGCGGCGGGGGTCGCGGAGCGGGAGCGGGAGCGGGGGGGAGGAGGGGCGGAGGCGGACGGTTCGCCGTCCTCCCCGTCCCCGTCCTCCCCCTCCGGCGCCGGCGCCGGTTCCGCCGTAAACTCGGCTGCCTCCGCCGCCGCCTCCGCCGCGGCCGCCGCGTCGGCCGCGGCGTCGCCGTCGTCCGCCGCCGCCGCGAGCGCGGCCGCGATCTCCGCCCGCGTCCCGCCGCCCCGCGCGGCGCCGGAACCGGTCGGCACCGCGACGCCCAGCAGCTCCCGGGGGTCGAACCGGGCGAGGAGGTCGGTGGTGAAGCCGCCCGATTGGATGGCGAGGTGGTCGAGCGCGCGCTTTTGGTCCGACTTGGCCAGAATGTTTTCCTCGACCGTGTGCTCGGAGACGAGGCGGTAGATGTGGACCGGGCGCGTCTATGGGGAGAAGGAGAGGGGTGGAGGGTCGTGGGGAGCTGGCTCGAGCCCCTCCTCCCTCTCCCCCGCGCCTCCCTTCCCCCACACCTGGCCGATGCGGTGGCACCGGTCCTGCGCCTGGGCGTCCATGGCCGGGTTCCAGTCGGCGTCGTAGAAGATCACCGTGTCGGCCCCCGTGAGGTTCATGCCGACGCCGCCAGAGCGCGTCGACAGGATGAACGCAAACACGCGCGGCGACGCGTTGAACCGCTGCATGAGCACCTGGCGCGCCTCCGGCTTGGTGCTGCCGTCCAGGCGGCAGTAGGTGTGGCCGTGCAGGTTGAGAAACTGCTCTAAAATGTCGAGCATGCGCGACATTTGCGTGAAGATCAGCACCCGGTGCCCGCCCGCTTTGAGCGTGCGCAGCAGCCCCGCCATGGCCTGGAGCTTGCCGCAATCGTACTGGATGAGGCGGCGGTCGGGAAAGTGGAGGGTCTGGCGGATGGCGGCGGGGTGGAGGGGCGCGGCGGCCGCGCGCGCGCGCGCCGCGAGCGCCGCCGCGGCCGCGGCGTCGGCCGCCACGGCCGCCCGCGCGGGGCCGGACGTGACGAGGACGGGCGCCGGCGCGCGCGCCTTGGGGATGACGCACACGAAGCGGCGCAGGGTGCCGGCCAGCGCGGCGGCGCGCGCGGCGGCGGGGACGACCGCCTCGCCGAAAAAGGTCGGCACGCCCGCCAGCGTGGCCGCCCCCTCCCGCAGCGGCACCGCGTGTTCGGGGAGCCACGTCAGCGTCATGGCGCGGACGGCGTCGGCGCCATAGAGCGGGCGAGCGGCGCTCCGGCCGGCCGCCGCGGCCGCGACCGACGCCGCGACCGCGGCCGCCGCCGCCGCGCCGCGCGCGTGGGCGGCGGCAGCGGCGCGGTCGGCGGCGGCGAGGGCGGCGGGGGAGGGGGGGGCGTCGAGGGTGGCCTCGACGACGGCGCGGGACGAGAAGCGCGCGTCGAGCGCGGCCGACGCGCCGGCGAGCGCGACCTCGAGCACGCGGCCCCGGGAGGGCGCCAGGGAGGCGGCCGCGGCCGCGCCGGCCGCCGTGCCGGCCTCGGCGTCGGCGACGCGCAGCGCGGCCGGCAGGGCGGGCGCCGCCCCCGCCGCCGCCCCCACGACAACGCCCGGCACCCGCGCCACCACCCCCGGCGCGTCCAGCGCGGACGTCACCGGGCGCGGCGCAAACAGGTCCGGGTGGTTGCACACCTTGCGCAGTTGCATCAAGACGTTGACGACGCCCAGGAACCCGCCACCCGTGAGCGCGCCCGACGCGGCGGACGACGCGAGGTAGTCCTCGTAGAGCGCGCGCTGGCGCCGCGACAGGGGGACGCGCAGCACGTGCTCGTGCTTGGGCGGGAGCGACTTCTCCACGTCGGCCTTGAGCCGGCGCAGCAGGAACGGGCGCAGCACGGCGTGCAGGCGGGCCACGAGCGCGGCGTTGACGGCGGCCGCGCCTTCCACGGCCGCGGTGAGGGGCTGCGAAAACCAGTCGCGGAACGAGGCGTGCGACGCAAAGACGTGCGGCATGAGGAAGTGGAGGAGGGACCAGAGTTCCATGAGGTCGTTCTGCAGCGGGGTGCCCGTGATGAGCAGGCGCCGCTTGGAGTGGAAGTTGAGCAGGGTCTGCGGGGGGCGAGGGGGGGGGGTAGGGGTTGGTGGGCGGGTGACCGCGCGCGCGCCGCGCGGCGCCCCCGCTCGCCGCTCGCCCTCTCCCGTCTCTCTACCTGCCACCGCTGCGACTTCCAGTTTTTGATCATGTGGGCTTCGTCCAGGATGAGGTACTGCCACTTCTTGCGGCGAAACATCTTGGCGTCCTGGAGCACGACGGTGTAGCTGGAGAGAAACGAGGGGGTCGGCCCAAACCCCGACCCCAACCCCAACCCAAAACCGAACCCCTAAAACCCTACCTCGTGATGCACACGTGGAACGCGCCCGGGCGCGACCACCCCTGCCGCTTGGCCCGCCGCTCCCGCACGGACCCGTAGTAAGTGAGCAGCTTGAACGCGGGGCACCATTTTTTGAATTCCACTTCCCAGTTGAGCATGACGCTCGTCGGGACCACGATCAGGTGCGGGCCCCACACGCCGCGGGAGCAGGCGAGGTGGGCGAGCAGGGCGATGGTCATGATGGTCTTGCCGAGGCCCATCTGGGGCAGGAGGGGGAGGGGGGTGGGGTGGGAGGCGGTTCGCGTGGTCCCCGCGCGCGCGCGCCCCCCGTTCCCTCCCTCGACCCCCTCCCCGTCTCCTCCCACCTCGTCCGCCAGGATGCCGTTGATGCGGCGGTCCCCGATGGACGCGAGCCAGTCCAGGCCGGCTTGCTGGTAGTCGCGCAGGGCGTGTTTGAGCAGAAAGGGGCGCGGCGCGACGGGGCCGCCGGGGGGGGCGCCGCCCGTCGGGAGGAGGGACGGCGCCGCGGGCGCCTCGGGCTCGGGCGACGCGCCCAGGACGTCGGCCCACCGGGCGTCGGCGTCGAGGTCCATGCCGGCGGGACCGCCCGTGGACGGCGCGGCCGACGCGGCGGCCGACTGCGACGGCGAGCGCAACGGCGAGCGCGGCGGCGAGGCGCCGCCGCCACCACCGTCACCCCCAGCAACATACCCGTAGCGCGCCATGAGCTCCTCGATGGGCAGGTCGGCGTCAGCGGCGAGGGCGGCGGCTTCGGCCGCCGCGTCGTCCGCCCCCCCCCCCGCCGCGAGCCGCTCCTCCTCCTCGAGCGTCGCCTCGTCGTCGCCCGACGCCGACCCGCGGTCCGACGGGCAGTAGTCGTCGCCGCCCTCCTCGTCGGGCGCGTCGTCGGGGCCGGCGATGGCGGCGAGGGCGCCGGAGGAGGGGCGGAAAGAGGGCGGCGCGGGAGACCGCGACGGGCCCGCCTCGCCGCCGCCGGCCGCCTCGACCGCGGCGTCGCCGGTCACGTACCCATAGCGCGCGAGTAGGACCTCGATGGGCAAGTCGGCGTCGCCCGCGAGCGCGTCCGCCTCGGCGCGCGCGTCGGCGCCGCCGTCGTGCGCCGCGAGCCGCTCCTCCTCTTCGAGCGTCGCCTCGTCGTCCGCCTCGGACGCGCCAGACGCGACGTAGTCGCCCTCGTCGTCGTCAGAGCGGGGCGCCGAGGGGCCCGAGGTGGCGGGCATGAGCCGCCCGGAGAAGGACGACGGCCCCGCGCCGCCGCCGCTCGCGAGCGACGACGCCGGCATCGCGGCCGCGCCCACGCCGCCCAGCCGCGCGGCGAGCGACGCGGAATAGCGCGCCGTTTGCCCCACCACGAACTCGAGGTGGCGGTCGAGGTCGCCCTTGCGCGCGGCGGCGGCCGCCGCGCGAAACTTGTACAGGGCGACGCGCGCCGCCTTTTCCCAGAAGCGGGCGACGTCCTTGGCAATGCCGGCCGCCACGCGGCGGCGGCCGGCTTCCGCGTCGGCGACGCGCGCGTTCGCGCGCGCTTCCACGTCTTTCCCCGAGCGCGACACCGCCCACGCGAATTTCTTGGCCTGCACCGCCTTCCACTTGCGCTCCTTTTGAAACTCTTTGGCGAGCCACACGGCTTCGGCGAGCAAGTGGTCCCGGTGGTCGCGGCCGCGGCGCGGCTCGGCGGCGGGCGGCGCGCCCGCGGCGTGCCGCGCGGCGTCGGCCTCGGCCGCGGCCTCGAGGACGGCCTCGTCCCGGGCCCAGGTGTCGTCAAAGAGAAAAGCGTCGGCGGACGCGGCGCCGTCGGAGGCGGCGGGGGACAGAGGGGGCGCAGGGGGGGCAGCGGCGGCAGCCGCGGGCGCCGCCCCGGCCTCGGGGTTCGCCGACCGCCGGCCGCCGTCGACGTCCATGGCGGCGGCGGCGTCGCCCGAGGCGGTGGCGGCGCCACCGCGCGAGGGCGGCCGCGGCGGCGGAAGAGGCTGCCGCCGGCCGCCGTCCCGCGACGACGACGCGCGCCGGGGGACGCCAGCGCTCGTCGTCGGGCCGCCCGCGTCCGACGGCGGGCGGCGCGAGCCCGAGCGGGAACGGGGGGGGGGCGCGTCGGCGCCGCCCGCGCGGCCGTCTGCGGACGACCGGGACGGGCGGCGGCCGCCGCGCGAGGCGGCGGCCGCGTCGCTGCCGTCGAACGATTGCTGTTGATGATAGGGGGAGGGCGGTTGGGGGGCTTGAATCGGGCACGCGCCAGGGGCGGGCGACCATCGGTCGCCCGCGCCGCGCGGGCGGGCGCGCCCGCGGCGCGATGGCGCCCCCATCCACCCACCCTCCCCTCGCACACCTGGGACGCGCGCCGGGGAGGCGCCATCGCGTTGACCGCGCGGGTCGGCGCGCACGCGCGCGCGGGGGGGGTCGACGGTGGCGCGCCGGGTCAGGCGGGAGACCGCGCGCGCATGCCGGGGCGTGCGGTCGAGGGCGAGGGCGCCCGGGAGCGCGCACGCGGGCGGCGGTGTGCCCGGCCGCGGCGCTCCCAGCCGGCGCCGGCCCACACCGCGGGCGCAACCCCCATTGCGCCCCCCCGCCCCTCCGCTGCCCCAATGCGGGCCGCGGGCGCCCGCCCCAGCGCGGCCGCCGCGGCCGCGCTGTCGCGCGCGCTGCGGCGCGCGGCACGCGCGCCGCCCCAGCGCGCGCGCTGCGAGGCGGCGACCGGGCAGGTGAGAATGGGAGGCGTGGAGGTGGAATGCGCGTCGTGGCGAGAGGTGGGGTGCCAACGCGCGACCCTCTCCCCCGCCAGCGCGCCGGTGCGGCGACCGGCGCCCCGACGACCCCACCGCCGTCCTCCTTTGACACCAACCCCCCCCGCGGCACCCGCGACTTCCCCCCCCCCGCCCTGCGCGCGCGCGACTGGCTCTTCGACCACTTCCGGGCGGTCTCCCGCGCGTACGGGTTCGAGGCGTTTGAGACGCCCGTCCTCGAGGCCGAGTCCCTCTTCACGCGCAAGGCGGGCGAGGAGATCTCGGGCCAACTGTACAGCTTTGAAGACCGCGGCGGGCGCCGCGTCGCGCTGCGGCCGGAGCTGACCCCGTCGCTCGCGCGGCTCGTCCTCGCGCAGGGGCCGGCCCTCGCCCTCCCCGCCAAATGGTGCACAGTCGGACAATGCTGGCGGTATGAGCGCACGACGCGCGGCCGGCGGCGGGAGCACTATCAATGGAACATGGACATCGTCGGCGTCGAAGGCGTCGCGGCCGAAGCCGAACTCTTGGCCGCCATCGTCTCGTTCTTCACGCGCGTCGGCCTCACCCCCGCCGACGTCGTCCTCAAAGTGTCGTCCAGGAAAGTGCTCACGGGCGTCATGGCGGCGGCGGGCGTGCCCGCGGACGCGTTCGGCCGCGCGTGCGTCGCGGTCGACAAGTTGGACAAGGTTCCCGCGGCCGCCGTCGCCGCCGAGTTGACGTCTCTCGGCATCACGGAAGACGCCGCTGCCTCCATCATCGCCGCGACCCAAACCGCCGACCTGGACGCGCTCGCGGCCCTCCTCGGCGACGCCGACGGCGGCGTCGCCGACGTGCGCGCCCTGTTCGCCCTCGCCGACGCGCACGGTATCCGGGACTGGCTGGCCTTTGACCCGTCCATCGTTCGCGGCCTGGCGTACTACACGGGGCTCGTGTTCGAAGGGCGCGACAGGGCGGGGACGCTGCGCGCGATCTGCGGCGGCGGCCGCTACGACGGCCTTCTGTCCACTTATGGCGGCCCCCCCACCCCCTGCGCCGGGTTCGGCTTTGGCGACTGCGTCATCCAGGAGCTGCTGGCGGACAAAGGGTTGGTGCCGGCGTTGGCGCCCTCCGTCGATGACTTGATTGTCCCCCTGACCGACGCCCTGCGCCCCGCCGCCACCGCCCTGGCCGCCCGCCTGCGGGCCGCGGGGCGGGCGGTGGACCTCGTGCTCGACGGGCGGCGCATGAAGTGGGTGTTCAAACACGCCGAGCGCGTGGGCGCGGCGCGGTTGGTCATCGTCGGCGAGCGCGAGTTCGCCGACGGCAACGTGACCGTCAAGGATTTGGCCGCGCGCACGGAGGCGCTGGTCAAGGCGGACGAGCTCGTGTGAACGGGGGAGGGTTTGGGCGGGCTGCGCGAACAGAGAGGGATGCGCTCGCGGCTGCCCCCCCTCTCCTCTCTCACTCTCCGGCTCGGGCCCGCACCCGGCCGACGCCCGCACGCGAGCCGCGTTTGCCCGGGCGCCCTCCCCACCCCAACCGCCGCTCCGCCGCCCCCGCATGGCGGCGCGCAAACACGCGCGCGCCGCCGACGGCGGCCTGGCCCGCCCCGCCTTGCTGGCGGGCGCCGCGATCGCGGTCGGCATCGCGGCGCTGGCGCAGGTGGGGGGATTGGGGGATGCGGGGGGCGACCGGGGCGCGGGCGGCGCGCGCGTCGCCGACCCGCCCCCCGTCCCCCACAGTTTGGCCTGCCGTCACCCGCCGCGACCGCCTGGATGGCTGGCCTCAAGTCCCGGGTGGCGGGCGGCCTGGCGGCGCCCCCCGCGCCCGCCGCGCCCCCTCCGTTCTCGTGGGGCGTCGCGTCGTCCGCGTTTCAGATCGAGGGCGCCGCGGCCGCCGACGGCAAGGGCCCCAGCATTTGGGACACGTTTTCGCACGCGCCCGGCAAGGTGGGCGTGGGTGGGGGAGGGGCGGTGGGGCGTGGAGAGAGGTTTCGGTTTTCGGCCGCCGACGCGCCGCCTTCTTTCTCCCTGCCCAGGTCAAGGGCGGCGACACGGGCGACGTCGCGTGCGACTTCTACCATCGCTACAAAGCCGACATCGCGCTCATGAAGTCGCTGGGCGTGGCGAGCTTCCGGTTCTCGCTCTCGTGGCCGCGGATCGTGCCCGACGGCGCCGGCGCGGTCAACCAACCCGGCCTCGACTTTTACTCAAACGTCGTCGACGCCCTGCTCGCCGCCGGCATCGAGCCCCACGTCACGCTCTACCACTGGGACCTGCCCCAGGCGCTGCAGGACGGGTATGGCGGGTGGTTGGACCCCGCGTCGGTCGACGATTTCGCGCGCTACGCGGCTGCCGTCTTTGCGCGCCTCGGCGACCGGGTGACGTCCTGGTCCACCTTCAACGAGCCGTACACGTTTGCGTTTTGCGGGCACGAGCTCGGCATCCACGCGCCGGGGCGGTGCTCGGACCGGGCGCGGTGCGCCGAGGGGAACTCGGCCGTCGAACCGTGGGTCGTCTCGCACCACGTCCTCCTCGCGCACGCGGCCGCGGTCAAGCACTTTCGCGCGCTCGTGCCCAAGGGCCGCATCTCGATCAACATCAACGCGGAGTGGGCGGAACCTCTGACGGATTCACCCGCCGACGTCGCCGCCGCGTCGCGCTACCTCGACTCCCAGCTCGGCCTCTACGGCGACCCGCTCTGGTTTGGCGACTACCCCGAGAGCTTGAAGCACATGGTGCCCGCGCTGCCCGCGTTTACTGATGCCCAAAAGAAGGACCTTAAGGGGTCGGCGGACTATTTTCTGCTGAACCACTACACCTCCCGCTACGTCAAGCACGCGCCTGGGTCGGGACCGGTCGACGCCGCGGCCGTCACGGAAAAGGACGGGGTCCCGATCGGGCCGCGCGCCGCGTCGTTCTGGCTCTTTTCGGTGCCGTGGGGCTTCCGCAAGCTCATCGCGCACGTCGCGGCGCGGTACGGCGCCGAGATTCTGATCACGGAGTCGGGGTGCGACGGGCCGGGCGAGGAGACCAAGCCGCTGCCGGGGGTGCTGGATGACGCGTTCCGCCTCGCGTACTACAAAGACTACGTCGCCGCCGCGGAAGCCGCCGTCCGCCACGACGGCGCCAACGTGACGAGTTACGCGAGCTGGAGCCTGCTGGACAACTTCGAGTGAGAAAGGGGGAGGACAGAGAGGTGGGGCGGAGTTGGGCGGCGCGAGCGCGCGCGCGGCTGCCGACGCGCCCCGCCTCTTCTCCCCTTTCCCCTCTCCTTTTTAGGTGGGCCGAGGGCTACTCGTCCCGCTTCGGCATCGTGTACGTCGACTACGCGACCCAGGCGCGGCACCCGAAGGCGTCGGCGCGCTGGCTGAGCGAGAAGTTTGCGCGCGCGTGACAAGGGAGGAGGAGGTCCATCTCCCGCCCGCCGGCTGCAACTCACACACGCCCGCACCCACGCACACTCCCCTCAGTCACCCCAGCGCCAGCAGGGCGCCCGCGGGCAGGGCGAGCGCGCGCGCGAGCCACACGCCGTGGGACACGGCGCACACGAGGGACGCGAGGTTGAGCGTGGACGACAGGCCGTGCAGCTTGCCAAACTCCTTTTTCTGTGGCAAGGGAGGGGGTGGGGCGTCGGCGGCGGGCGCTGGGACCGCCCGCCCGCCCCCGCCCCTCCTCGCCCGACTCACCAGCGCAGCCACCGCCGCCTCGTCCCGCAGCGCGGCCCCCTCGTTCTCCAGCGCGTACCGCTTGAACATGGACCGCGTGGACGCGGGCTCCACGATCAGCAGGTTGGCGAGCGTGGCTGCAAGGCCGACGCCGAGCGTGGTCGCTTGCGCGCGCGCCAGGCCCGGCCCCAGGGCCAGGGTGGCCAGCTGGACGACGGACGCGGCGGTGAGGGTGGAAAAGTAGAGGGGGAACAGTTTGGCCTGGAGCTTGCCGAAGGCTGTAGGAGGGAGAAGAGCGGAAGGAGGGTCGGCCACGGCGGCGCGGCGCCCAATCGCCCCATCCTTTCCCCTCTTTCCACCCCCACTCACTCTGCCGCGGCAAGTTCTTGAACATGGCGATGCCCAGGACGAACGTCGTGTACAGCTGCGTGCCGAGAGACAGCCCATGCGCGAGCACGTGCAACGCCACCGCGCCGCCCACGGGGTTGGCCGCCGCGCTCAGGGCGGCAGTGCCGGCGGCAGCTGCGCTGAGACCAAAAACGCGGACAAAAGGGTTGTTGGCGAGCGACGGGTCGAGCATCGCGCCGTCGATGTCGGCGGTGGCGGCCCGGACGACCGCGGCCGGGCGCCGAGGGGCGGCCGCGATGCGGGCGGGGGGGCGCGCGAGCGTGGGGGGGCGGGCGAGGCGGGCGGTCATCATTTCGGCGGGGCGGAAAGGAGGAGGGTGGGAGAGTGTCACCGCCCCACTCTTTAAGCCGCCCCCGCCGCCGCCGCCGCCATGGACGGCGGCGACCGCCCGCCCGCCCCATCTTCCGGCAAGGCCGACGGCGCCGGCCCGTCCGAGGCGGCCGCGCTGCCGGAGCCGACGCCAGTCCTCGACCTCTTCTCCGCCGACGCCGGCCCCGCGGTCGTCCTCTTGATATTTGCGCTTGTTGCGGCCTTCAGGAGTGAGCGCGTGGCGGTGGTGGGGCGCCGCGGCGGGGCGCGGCGCGGCCGCGCGCGCGCATCGCCCGCCCACGCGCCCCGCGCCCCCCTCCTCAGACCATTTTGCGCCTCGGTGCACGTGCTGATCAGTGTCGCATCCTTGGAGAGCCCCTTGGCCCGCGGCCGAGGCGCGGCAGCCGCCCGGCCGCCCGTCGACTGCCCGCCAATAAGTCACGCCCTCTTTCCCGCGCCCCGCGCCCACCACACATTGTCCATCTGCAACCCAGGCACCGTTTCGAAAGAGGGCGGCCGAGTCGGGCGGGTCGGGGCCACGCTCACTCTCGCCGCGCCGCCGTCCTTTGTCACTCTCACAACCATGATCCGCGCCCTCGCCCGCCTGCTGCCCGCCGCGTCCGCGGCCGCGCCCGCGGCGGCGACGGCCGTGGCGTCCCGGTGGCGCCCCCCGCCAGCCGCGCTCGCCGCGGCGCGGCGCGGCATGGCCGCCCCGCCGCGCGCGACGGCCCTGCTCGACGCCATCGACGACGAGCTCAAATATGAGAAAGAAAACGGGCCCGTGGAGGTAGGAAAGGAGGGAGGGAGGGTGGGGATGGGGGCGGCGCTGGCCGACGACGCGCCGCCGACGGCACCTATTTTTCCCCTCCCAGCTCCCGCCCGCCCCCACCGGCTGGACGCTGCAGCACCGCGCGCGCGACACGCGCATCATCCTGGCGCGCCGGGCCGACGGGGAGCGGGTCACTGTGGAGCTCGCCGTCGACGAGTGCGACGCGGCGGCCGACGACGACGACGCCGGCGCGTCGTCGCCCGGCCCCGCGTTTGCGGATGCGGAAGACGACGACGGCGGCGTCGAGTTTGCGGTGACGGTCGCGAAAGACGGGGCGGCGGACAGGCTCGTGGTCGAGTGCCGGTCCGACGGAACTTACTTGGCCGTCCTCCACGCCGCCCTCGAGCCCTCCTCCCCCCCCGCCGCCGACGCCGACGACGACGACGACTACGCGTACACCGGCCCCGTGTTTGACGAGCTGGACGACGCGCTGCAGGGCGGGGTGGAGGCGTTTCTCGCGGCGCGCGGCGTCGATGCGGCGCTCGGCGCGGCGCTCGCGGCGCTCGCCGCGTCCAAGGAGCAGGTCGAGTACGTGGCGTGGCTGGCGCGCCTGCGCGAGTTTGTGGCGGCGTGAGGGGGAGGGAGGGAGGGAGGGAGGCGCCGGTGTTGCAGGTTCGCACCCCCTTCTCTCACCCCCCTCCCCTTCCGCCGCCGAACCCCTTGGCCTTTGGCCTGGCCGGCGGCGCGGGCCGTTGCTGGGTCGCGGGCCGCGGCGGCGCGGGCGGCGTCGGCGGCGCGGCGGGCGCCGCGCCGCCACCCCGGGTTTCTCCTCCGCCCAGCGAAATCGGCCCCCCAGCCCGCGCCCCCGCCCGCACCGCCATGCGCTCCCGGATGGCGGCCCGCATCGCGTCCGCGTCGGCGACGGGCGGGGCGGCCGGGGACGCGTCGTCGCGCGCCGACGCGGCGGCGAGCGCCGCCTCGAGCAACACGTCGCCGAGCCGCCGCGGCAGCATGGCCGGCCGCAGGCAGGCGACGGCGGGCGGGGGCGACCCCGCGTACTCGGCCCAGTGGGTGGCGAGGGCGACGGCTTCCGCGGGGGCGAGGCCGGAGAGCAGGGCGACGCGCGGCGGCCGCGGCGAGGCCGGGTCGTCGGCGTCGGCCGCCGCCGCCGTCTCCACCGCCATAAACCTGCCTCCATCGTCGCTCAGCAGCGCGCCCGTCGGCGCGTCGAGCATGGTGCCGGCGCAGCGGGCGACGGGGAGGGCCGGGTCCATCACGCCGAGCCACGCTTGGGCCTTGCCCGCCGCCTCCTCCGCCAGCCCCGCCAGCAGGACGCCGCGCGGGCCGAATGCGCTGTCGTCCCGGTCGATGTCCAGGGCGTGCGGGTGGGAGGGGAGGGCGGAGAGGGGAGGTGGACGTCGCGGGGGCGGCGGCGCACGCCGGCGCGGGCGGCGGGCAGCCGCAGTGGCGGCGCGGGGCTGTGGCTGCGGCAACAGCCGCGCCATCGCGACGGCGCGCGGGCGCTGGAGACGCCGCATGGCGCGGGGAGTGCGCCGAACGCGGGCGCCGCACTCCCCAGATGGCCGCGGCGGCGGTTCGGCCTCCGCCACCGCCCGCGCGGCCGCCGCGACCCCCGCGCGCATGCGTGGCGACGGCCGGAAGCCGGCGGGAGGCCTTGCTCGGTAAGGAGGCGGAAGGAAAGGGCGTGCTGACCCCCCTGGCCGACGCCGCCGACCCGCCTCCCCACGTCTCCCCACCCAGCCGCGGCCGCGTTGACGCCCTGTGTTTGTCTCGCGTGTGCCTCCCGCACGGCGGCCGGCAAGGGGCTGTACCAGGCGTTCTTCGCTGCCTCTATGGCCGGCGCGGGCATGGCCGGCTATGAAGCCCACGTAGCCCCCGCCAAACGCCGCCTCTTTGCCCGCCTGTTCGACGACAGCGGCACGGGGTTCATGGGCCGCCCTCTGGACGTCCTCGACGTCGGTGTCGGCGCCGGGCCCAACTGTCGGTTCCTCCCCCCCGCGTCGGTGCGCACCCTCACCGGCGTCGACCCCAACCCCGCCATGGCGCCGTACGCGACCAACGCGGCGGCAGCCGCGGGCCTGGAGGACAAATTCAGCTTCGTGCTGGGCGGCGCGACCCCTTCCCTGCCGCGCACGCCCTCCCCCGACGGCCGCGCCGACGTCGTGCTCCTCACCCTCGTCCTCTGCTCCGTGCCCGACCCGGCTGCCGTGCTGGCCGCGGCGGCGGCGGCGCTGCGGCCGGGTGGCGTGTTGCTGCTGTGCGAGCACACCGCGGCGCCGGCGGCGCGCCCCGGCCTCGCCCTCGCCCAAACGCTCCTCAACCCTCTGCAGCGCCTCCTGGCCGACGGGTGCGACCTGCGGCGCGACCCGGAGGGAGCGCTGAGGGCGACACAGGGCCTGGCGGTAGAATCGGTCGAGCGCTTCGAGGTGGAAGGCGGCGGCCTGATTGCCCCGCACCTCGCGGGCGTCGCGGTCGCGACCGGATAAGAGTGCAACGCGCGCGCCCGCCGGTGCATCTGGGCGCGGCTCTCGCCGGGTGTGTGCCGGTCGCCGCCGCCCCCCTCCCCTCGCACACTCCTCCCCTCGCCCCACCTCCCCCCAACCGCCGCCCGCCTTTCACCGAGCCCCCCACGCCCGCCCCCGGCATGATGCCGGGGCAGACGCCGCCGCCCGCGGGTGAGGATGGGGGCGCAGCGCGGGCGCCGGCGCGGCGCGCTGGCGGCCGCCGCGGGGGTTGGGGGGGCGGGCACCGCCCCCACGCGCGCACGCGGACGCTCTGTGCCCGGCGCGGGCGGGTGGGCGCCTGGCACGGGCCGCGGAGGGAGGGCCGCGTGCCCGACAATGGGGCCGCCGAGCCGACGCGGCGCGCTCACCTCCTCCTCCTGCAGACGCGGCCACCGCGCCCGCGGCCAACGGCGCGCCCGCGCTGGGCACCCCGGCCACGGGGCTGCCGGCGCTCGCGGGTGAGAAAAAGGGGGTGGCGGCCGGCGCGGCGCCGCCGCGGCGGCGCAGGCCGCGCGGCCGATCGCGGCCGCCGCGCGCGCCACGCGGGTGCCCGCCGCGCGCCGGGGCCCGGCGGCGGGCGGCGCGGCGCGGTCGACGGGCGGCGGCGGCAGCGCCGCGCGCGGGCGCGAGCCAGAGACAAGCCGGCGGCGGCCGACCCGTCGCCCCTCCCTCCCCAGCCCCCGCCCCGGCGCCCACCGTCGCGTTCGGCACCTTCAACCCGGGCGAGCTGCCGGCGTCGCCGGTCGCCGCGCCGCAGGTGGGGGAAGAGGGGAGAGGGAGGAGAGACGGGGCGACCGGCGCGCGACCGCGCCGACCCACCCACCCTCTCCCCACAGCAGCAACAGCCCCGCGCCGCCGCCCCGCGCGCCCCGGGGGGCGCCCCCAAGCCCGCTCCCGGGCGCGGGGGCGGCCCGCGCGGCTACGGCGCGCCGGGCGGCGTCCCGCAACAACACTACTACGCCCCCGCCCCCGGCTGGCCCCCCGCCGCCCCCTACGGCGCCTACATGCCCATCGGCGGTTACCCCCTCGGCGTCGCGGGCGCGGGCGGCCCGTTTGGGGTGCCGGTCGAGTACCGCGGTGCGCCCGCGCACGCGGCGGCGGTCGTGCCCGCGCCGCGCGCGCCCGCGGAGAAAAAGGTGCTCAAGTTCATCGACCCGTCGACGAATGAAGAGGTCAAGATCGAGCCGCGTGTGCCGTCGACGCCGAAAGCTGCGGCGCCGGCGGCGGCTGCGGTCGTCGCGCCGCCCGCACCCACCCCCGCCGCCCCCGCTGGCGCCCCTGCCTCCCTGGCCGAGGCTTCCGCCGCCGCCGCGCGCGCGGTGGCGGAGCACAAGGCGCAGGCGGCGGCGGCGGCGGCGGGGGCGGCGGCGCCCGCGACGCCGGCCGCGCCGCCCAAGCCGGCGGCGGTCGTGGCGCCGCCGCCGCCCAAGCCCGTCGTCGCCGCGCCTGCGGCGGCCGCCCCTGTCGCGACGCCGAAGCCGGCGGCGGCGGTCGCGCTGCCGCCGAAGCCGGTCGCCGCGCCGCCAGCGCCTCCCGCTCCTCCCGCGCCTGCCGCGCCCGCTCCTACTGCACCTCCCGCTCCTCCCGCGCCTGCCGCCCCTCCTTCCGCTGACGACGAGGACACGTGGGAGACGGCCGGCGACGCGCCCGCGCCCGCGGCCGCCGCGCCGCTGGCGGCCGACACCACCGCGGCCCCGCCCGCCCCGCCCGCCCCGGCCCGTGGCGCCGACGGCCGCCTCATCTACACGCGCGACTGGATGCTCACCCTGGCCCGCACCATGCGCGACCCGCCGGCGGGCATCGAGTTTTCGGAGGCGCTCGCCCCGGGCTGGCCCGACCTCGTGGGCGCGTCCGCCGGCGCCGCGCCCGGCGCACGCGGCGGCGGTGGCGGCGCGTTTGACGACCGGCGCGGCGCCCGCGGCGGCGACGGCCGGCGCGGCCCGCCGGGCGGCGTGCCCGGCGAAGACGCGCGCTGGCAGCAGCGCGGCCCGCCGCCTGGCCCCCCCGGCATGGCCGCCCCCGCCGGCGGCCGCGGCGGCGACCGCCGCGACGGCCGCGGGCGCCCCCCCCCGGCCGGCCCCGAGGGCGACCGCTGGGCGCGCGGCCAAGCCCTCCCCCCGCTCGCCGGCGGCCGTGGCGGCAAAAACGCGGCCCTCCACCACGCCGAGTCGCGCTACGTCGTCGGCCAGGTCGGGGGCGACGACCCGGACGAGACGCGCAAGCAGCGCGAGTTTAAATCGTTGCTCAACAAAATCACGCCGGAGAAATATGCCGTCATCAAGGACAAGATCCTCGCCGTCGGCATCGAGTCGCCCGAGACGCTCGAAGGCCTCATCGCGCTCGTCTTTGACAAAGCGTTGCGCGACGTCACGTTTTGCGAGATCTACGCGGGCCTCTGCTTCGACCTCAACGCCGCCCTGCCCGAGTTCCCCGCCGAGGGGGTGGACGAGGCGGGCGAGCCGCTGCAGGCACTCACGTTCCGGCGGCTGCTCGTGGCCAAGTGCCAGCAAGAGTTCGAGGCGGGCAAGGCCGCGATCGAAGCGGTCGAGGCGCGCGAGGCCAAGGCGCAGGCGGACAAGGCGGCGGGCATCGTCGTGCCGGAGGAGGAGGAGGAGGAGGAGGAGGAGGAGGAGGAGGAAGAGGCGGCTGGCGACGAGGCCAAGGCGGCCGAGGGCGAGGGCGGCGACGGCGTGGCCGACGCGGCAAACGCCGCGGCCCCTGGCGCCGCCGAGCCGGCCGAGGAGGGCGAGATCCCCCCTCCCCCCCCCAAGGCCCCCACCCCCAAAGAGCTGGAGCGCGCCCGCCGCCTCGCGGAAGCCCGGGAAGCGCAGGCCGAGCTCAACGCGCGGCGCCGCGCGCTGGGCAACATCCAGTTCATCGGCCAGCTCTACCGCCAGAAGATGCTCACGGAGCGCATCATGCACGCGTGCATTCAATCGCTGCTCGGCAACGTGGACGCGCCGCGGCAGGAGGATGTCGAATGCCTGTGCCAACTCGTGACGACGGTCGGCAAACCGCTCGACGCGAGCGCCAAGTCGCGCCCCCTCATGGACATGTACTTCACCCGCGTCGCCTCGTTGGTGGCCGGCGACGCGCTCGACTCCCGGCTGCGGTTCCTGCTGCAGGACGTGGTGGAGATGCGGGGCAACGGGTGGGTCGAGCGCCGCAAGAAGGACGGGCCCAAAACCATTTCCGAGGTGCACCGCGAGGCGGAGGCCGAGCGCGAGCGCGCCGCGCGCGCGGACGCGCGCGGGGGGGGGGGGGGCGGGGGGGGGGGCGCGCCCCAGCCCCGGGGGGGGCCGCGCATGGAAGAGGGGTTGGGGGGGCCCCCCCGCCGGCTCGCCCCCCC
>Ga0315284_10001295_pt1 | contig 35650 bp, 31 predicted proteins | sample YL17G09_16_MG_FD_203696 | JGI IMG/M metagenome (GOLD analysis project Ga0315284, IMG submission 203696) | Sediment microbial communities from Yellowstone Lake, YNP, Wyoming, USA - YL17G09_16 | ecosystem: Environmental > Aquatic > Freshwater > Lake > Sediment | place: USA: Wyoming | collected... | reverse complement strand
TATTGATGTTTTAATGGACCAGGCAGAAAAGAGAATTTTCAGTATCGCCCAACGGAGCTTAACCCAGAATTTTTTGCCGGTCAAAGCCTTCTTGGAAGATGCCTTTGAACGGATTGACAAACTGTCAAAACACCAGGGCGGGTTTCGGGGCGTATCCACAGGTTTTAATGATTTGGATAATATGCTGGCCGGTCTCCAAAAATCCGACTTAATAGTTCTGGCTTCCAGGCCTTCTTTAGGAAAATCAGCCATGGCTTTAAATCTAGCTACTCATATTGCAATTAATGAAAAATTGCCAGTCGGCATATTTTCTTTAGAAATGTCCAGAGACCAAGTCGTTGACAGACTAATCTCTGCTCAGTCTAACGTTGATTTATGGAGATTAAGAACGGGCAGGCTTTCGGCCGAAGGCGAAGAGAATGATTTTTTAAGAATTCAGCAGGCCCTGGGCGTTCTGTCCGAAGCCCCAATTTACATTGATGACGCAGCCACTTCTAATATTCTACAAATGAGAGCAATGGCAAGGAGACTCCAGGCGGAAAAAGGATTGGGCTTAATTATTGTTGACTATTTACAGCTGATTGAACCCAGAACCCCCACTGCCAACATTGTCCAGCAAATGAGCGAAATTTCCCGCTCTCTTAAAGCATTGGCCAGAGAGCTAAATGTTCCTGTCCTGGCCCTTTCTCAGTTATCAAGAGCCGTAGAACATCGTACTCCGCCCATTCCCCGGCTTTCCGACCTAAGAGAAACCGGCGCAATTGAGCAGGATGCAGATGTTGTTATGTTTATTCACCGCGAAGACCGTTATCGTCAGGAAACCGAAAGAAAAAATATCGCTGACATTATTATCGCCAAACATAGAAATGGCCCTGTGGGAAAAATTGAATTGTATTTTGATGACAAGATGGTCAGCTTTAGAAATTTAGAAAAAGCCTATATGGAAAGTTACGAAGAATAACTATGTACTCCCCTACCATCCAAAAACTTATTGACCTTTTCTCTAAATTTCCCACGGTCGGCCGCCGCACGGCCAGCCGTTTTGTTTTTTATTTAATGAAACTGTCAAAAGATGAAGTTCAGGATTTAATGATTGCGATTTCAAAGTTAAGAGAGTCAGTTAAAATTTGCCAGTCTTGTTTCAATTCTTATGAAGGTGAGGGTGAATTATGCCAGATATGCCAAAATCCTTCGCGGGACAAATCTTTGCTTTGTATCGTGGCTAACGAAACAGATTTAACAGCCATTGAAAAAACCAAAAAATATAATGGCTTATATTTTATTTTAGGCGGCACGGTTTCCGCTTTAAGAAAGACCGACTTGGAAAAATTAAGGATAAAAGAGCTGGAAAATACAATAAAAAATCGTCCGGAAATCCAAGAAATCATTTTGGCACAAAACTCCACCACCGAAGGAGAATCAACGGTTCTGTATTTAGACCGCTTTTTAAAAGCTTTCAATAAAAAAATCACAAGGCTCGGCCGGGGCTTGCCGGTGGGAGGAGAGTTGGAATATGCTGATGAGGAAACATTATCTTCTGCTCTTGAGGGTAGAAGATAAAATCCAAAGCCCAAAGCTCAAAATCCAAAACTGTTTAGATTTTTGAATTTTAGATTTATTTTGGATTTAGGATTTTGGAATTTGGATTTCTTTTATCTCTACTTCAGTAAATGGCTGTCGGTGACCCTTCTTTACTTTATAACGTGTTTTTGGTTTATACTTAAAAACAATCACTTTTTTTGCTTTGCCCTGACTGATAATCTTTCCGATAACTTTTGCACCTTTTACCAAAGGACTTCCTATTTCTATGTTTCCTCCTTTTTCCAATAATAAAACTTCGTCAAAAATAATTTCTTGACCTTCCTTGCCCGCCGAAGCAATAGCTGAGGCGGGTTTTTCATTAATTTTTTCAATTCTTATTTTTTGACCGGGTGAAACGATATATTGTTTACCCCCAGTTTTAATTACGGCTAGCATATTAATCCTCGATTGGCTGTTTTAATTGTTTGGTCTCCCCTATTTCTACCAGTTTTTCTACTTTGTCGTCAAGTAATTTAAGGCGATTTTCCGAAGATTCGTAGGCGGACTTGGCATTTGATATGTGACTTCCCAACTTCCTGAAATCTTCCATTAATTTCTCGGAATCCTGATGAACCCTGCCGAGTTTTCTCAGAATTTCCTGAGTTTGCTTTGAAATCTGGGTATCTCTGAACCAGTGTTCAATTGTTCTCAAATCTTTGTACAAACCGTTGGGCGAAGTCAAAATAATGTGCTTTGACCAGGCGAAAGCGGCTATGTCCACTTCCCTGCCGATATTATTGATTATTTCGTAATAAACCGCCTCTGCCGGAATATACATAAAGGCAAACTCCGTCGTTCCTTCCGAAGGAAGAATATACTTTGAGGCAATTTCCTGAACTCTGTTTTTTACGTCTTCAAGAAAACTTTTTTTATAGAAGTTTTTTTCAGTTTCCGCGCCCGCGTTTATCATTTTCTCAAAGTTTTCCGAGGGAAATTTAGAATCTATGGGCAAGACCCTGCCGTTAGGAAGTTTTAACACGGCGTCAACCTGGTCTCCTGAAGAAAAAAGATACTGGGTTTTGTAAAGTTCTTTCGGGAAATGCTGGGCCAAAATATGCTCCAAACTTGCCTCGCCCCATTGGCCTCTTAATTTCGGCGATTTGAATATTTCCTGAAACGTAGAAACATCTTTAACGGCTTCTTCAATCTGTTTTAAGTTTTCCCGCATTTCCGTTGTCTCTTTGGTAAATGAACGAATTTGGTCTTGCATCGCCTTTGATGTTCCGTCAACGCTGCCCCGAATTTCTTTCAATTGGCCAATCATTAAATCCGTTATTCTTCTTTCCAGGTCTCTGATAGCGTCTGTTTGGTTTTTATCTACTTTTGATTTTCTTGACAAGAAAATAACTATTGCCGTCCCTCCGCCCACAATTAAAATTATTGTCAAAACAAAAAAAAGCTCGCTCATTGAGTTATTTTAACATTCTCGCCAAATAACGTCAACAGAAATATTATCTCGTTAAAATTTCTGTTACTAAAAACAAGATATATATCAGCAAAAGAAGAATCCCTTCCTTTTTGCTTATTTTGCTGTCGCTGCGGAGACAGAACAGGAAAAACAAAGCCGAAATTACAACAAAAACCCGGGCAATGGCAAAGGGCGAGAAATCAGCAATTTTTATCGGAGAAATTAAAGCCACTATTCCCAAAACCAAAGTGGCGGTCATCACCACTCCGCCCATTAAATCCCCAAGAATCATCCAGTCCTGGCCTTTTCTTGCTGCCTGAATGGAAAAGAAGGTTTCAGGCAAAGAGTTTGCAAGACCCACAATGAAAAGACCGATAAGACCAATGGGAAGGCCCAAAGACGAGGCGAAAACAGAGGCGGAAGAAACTATCCCTTTGGCGCCGATTAAAAGCAGAACGATGCTAAACGTCAGAAAAACTAAATCTTTCAGGAAATTCTTGGAATTTATTGTTCTTGGCGCGTGGTCGTAAACCTTGGTGAATCTTTCTTTCTTTGAAAAAAGCCAAGAAATATACAGCAAATAAATCAAAATAAGAAAAATGCCGTCAACCCTCGAAAGGTTGTGGTCGGCGATTAAAAATAAAGGCAGAACGCCGATGAAAATAGTGAAAAAAGAACTTCCCTGAACAGTGCGGCTATCGGCTGACAAGCCCCCGCGGGAAAGCAGGGCTGCCAGCCCTATTACCAAAGAAAGGTCAACAATGTTGCCGCCGATGACCTCGCCAAAAGAAAGCTCGGGAATTTTATTTAAGGCGGCGATGATGCCGACGAAAAAATTAGGCAGAGAAGCGGCAAAAGCCATCAGAAAAAAACCGACTACAAATTCTTTTAACTTCAGGAACAAAGCAATCCTTAAAAGGACATTTACCAGCCATTTACTTGAAAAAGCAAGCAAGAAACAAGAAGCAAGAAAGGTTAAAATATAGGGCCACAACATAATAAAATTATTTTAGAAAATAAACTATTTCGTAGATTATCCCTCCCAGCAGGATTAAAATCAAGGGATAAACCAAGAGATTCTTGGGTTTAATTTTTCGGTACATCAGCAAAATCAAAATGCCGTCAAATCCCAGCATTACGGCTCCGACAAAGGAAATTATCGGTATGAAGTTTTTTATGCCTATTAAAAAAAGTATCAAAGGAGGAAAACAGGTAATCAGCCAAGACAGCGTCTTTTTCATTTTTAAATCATAATGAAAAACGTTTTTCAAGGTTAATCCCAAAGCAATAAAGGAAGTGAAGGTGGTTAAAATGCCGAAAAAAAGAGCAGCAGAAACCACGTCATTCCCCAAAAAATTCCTGAGCCCGATGAGGGCGGTTTCTGATGTGCCTCCGCCGGTAATTCCCAAAATTAAAAAAATGAAGAAAAGGTAAATCAGCGCCGGGATTAAAATGGCGAGCGTAATTACTTTTTTGAATAATTTTTTATTCTCCCCTAGCATTTCTTCTGCTTCTGGAATCAAAGGCGCGCCCCAGAGAGAAAATAAAATCGGGCCGTAGGGTAGAAAAAAGAATCTGAAATCAGGCGACGGAAAGAGATTCGCCAATTTTATGTGGGGAAGACATTTTACAGACATGAAAATCAAAATCAAAAAAAATGAAACCAGCCCCCAGAATTCCACTTTGGCGATTGCTTTTACCCCAAAATATATGAGGATTGCGCCGGCGGCAAAATAAAAAAGAGTGTAGAGAATTGTTCCTCCACCAAAAAGCGGCGATAATAATTCTTTTAAAAATTCGCCACCGACAATCAGATAAGATAAAATTATCCCGAAAAGCCCCAAAACGGCCGAGATAATGGTAATTTTTTCAGCCCAGTTTCCCAAATAAATTTTGGCAAAACCTGGCAGACGTTTATAATCGGGAGTTCTGAGAGCCAATTCCCCAAAAAAAGAATGGATTAAAATAACCAGACCTCCTAAAATCAGAAAGAAACCCAGTATCACCCAAATCCCTACCTTTGAAGCAATGTAGGGCAAAGAAAAAAGCCCAACGCCAATAATGGTTCCTGAAAGAGTAGAGACAGAATAAAGAAAAGCCTTTAATTTAGTCATAATCTTTTTTACTGATGAAATACCATTTAGCAGCTTCAATTAAAATAATTTCTATAATGCCTAATCCAATAATGATAGACCAGGCAGAAAGAGACAGGGGCACGGTGCCGAGCAGTTGATTTAAAACAGGCAAATATATGGCAGTCAGCAAAGCGGTCAAACCAAAAACCCAAGCAAAAATTAGGATCTTGTTGTCAAAAATATTTATCTGCCAAAGATTTCTCCTTAAACTTTTACAACAAAAAGCATAAGAAATAGAATCAGCGCCAAGCATAGCAAATATTATTGTTCTCAGATAAGCTATCTCGTAATCTTGACGAATCAGCCAGAAGAGTACCCCTAAAAGGATTAAGTCAGTCGCCAATCCAATCACAAAAATTATCACCTTCATTTCCCGAGTTAATAAAGGAATAACATTTCCGCCCGGTTTTTTCCGCATTATATCTTTTTCTTTTGGTTCAAAAGCTAAAGCGATGTGCGGTAATCCATCCTCAATTAAATTCGTCCATAAAATTTGGATGGCGGTAATCGGTAAGAGCCAAGGTCGTCCGCTCAGCCAAAAAATTGACATTGACCCCCCAATTAAAAATACTTCGGTGAAACTGTCTGAAAGCAAATAGGTTATGACTTTTCTCATATTGTCAATAATCGCCCTTCCCTCTTCTACTGCTGCTACGATAATAGAAAAACTGTCATTTAATAAAATCAAATCCGAGGTTTCTTTGGCTACTTCAGTCCCTGAACCTAAGGCAACACCAATGTCTGCTTTTTTAAGAGCGGGGGCATCATTTATTCCGTCCCCTGTCATCGCCACCACCTCTCCAATTTTTTGCCAGGCCTCAATAATCCTCATTTTGTGTTTTGGCTCAACCCTCGCATAAATTTGAATTTGGGGTAAAATTTGGCTAAATTCTTTATCTGAGAGTTCGTCTAAATCTTTTCCTTCTAAAATATTTCCTTCTTTCGTTTTAAAACCGAGTTCTTCGGCTACCGCTTTGGCCGTTAATTTATGGTCGCCGGTAACGATTATTGGCTTCATACCTGCCTGACGGCAAATTTTTATTGCCTCTTTTGCTTCCGGCCGAATCGGATCTTTTAGAGTAATCAGACCGGCAAAAGTTAAATCGTAAATTGCAGATTGTAAATCGGCAGTTTTTAACTCACCTATTTCTTTATAGGCAGCCGCCATAATTCTTAATCCCTTCTGAGCCAATTTTTCTAATTCGTTCTCTAATTCATTTCTTTCTTTTTCTTTTAAATTACAATCTTTAAGAATCTTTTCCGGGGCGCCGCAAACATATAAAATTTTTTCGTTGTTTTCCTGGTAAAGAACAGCGGCAAATTTATTTATCGGATTGAAAGAAATTTCAGCAATTTTATTTTTTTTGAACTCTTTATGATGGTCAATCCCAAATTCAATTCCGGCTTCCAGCAAAGCCTTATCTGTCGGCCTTCCTCTGACAATCCATTTTTCCTTTGGGTCGTCGGGATTTTCAATAAAAGCCTCGGAAATCAAACTCGCTGCTTTCAAAGCCAAAAATTTATCTCCTATTATTTCTCCAACCTTCATTTTCCCTTCAGTTAAAGTAGCGGTTTTATCAGTGCAAATAACGCTGGCTGAACCCAGTGTTTCGGCTGAGACCAACCTTCTCACTAATCCTTTCTTTTTTAAGATTCTTTGCATTCCTAGAGCTAAAATGACGGTCATGCTGATAATTAATCCTTCGGGAATGGCAGCCACGGCCACGGCCACTGAAGTAATAAACATTTCTACCAGTTTACCGCCAGTGGCTATGCCTTCAACAAAAATTCCAATACAAATTATTCCGATAACTATTCCGACAATTTTTGAAAAATGAGATAATTTTTTTTGGTAAGGAGTCTTTTCTTCTTTGGTTTCTCTCACCATGGTCGCTATTTTCCCAATTTCAGTATTTATTCCAGTTTCAGTTACAATCGCTTTTCCTTTTCCGTCTTCGATTACACAACCCATATAGACCATATTATCTCTCTCGGCCAAAGGCGTTTCCTTGGCCAAAACCTCGGACTCCTTTTCGGCTGCCATCCATTCTCCTGTCAAAGCCATCTCATTTATCTTCAAATCCCGGGATTCCATAATTCTAGCGTCAGCCGGCACCTTATCTCCCGGATTTAAAACAATGATGTCTCCTTGTACCAGCTCACTGGCATCAATAATTTTTAAATTACCGGCTCTTTGAACTTCGGCTGTATATTTAACCACTTTCTTTAATGCCCTAAGGGTCTGAGATGCTTTATTTTCCTGAATAAAACCAGCAATAGTATTTAAAAAAACAGCGCCAAAAATAACAGCAGCGTCCTTGTAATCTCTTAAAATCAAGGTAACGATTCCCGCTATCACTAAAATATAAATTAAGGGGCTGTTGAATTGGCTGAAAAATATCCTCAGTTTGGATAAGGTTTTTTCCTTTGGAAGTTTGTTTAAACCATAAATCTTTTGTCGTTCTCGAACTTCTTTTTCTGAAAGCCCTGCTTCCAAATCAGTCTCCAATTTCTTTTTTATCTCTTCAATTGAAAGTGAATGCCACATATTACTCTATTGTAAATAAAAAATCGCTGGATTTCCAGCCTTGAATGATTTTAGTCTTTGTGACTCCAACCGTCTTGCGGCCCCAACCAGATTTGAACTGGTGTTTAATGGCTGAGAACCATTCGTCCTGAACCGGGCTAGACGATGGGGCCAGTTAAGTTAAATTTATCACAAAATTTATATCTTGCCCATGCCAACAAAGAAGAAAGGCGCTTTGATTAAACATCGCAGCGCCTTTGTTATAATATTCCTCTATATCAATATAAATCACAGGTGGTAAACCACCCTCTCAAAAGAAGCCACTTTCTGACAGATTATTTTTTTAATTCCGCCTCCTCTCCTGCCTGTCCCATATGAACGGAAAAATGTTCCGCAAGAGCATTTTTTTCTCTTACCATTAACTTCTACCGGATTCCTACAATGAGGGCAATTTATTATCTTTGTCGCTACCATTATTATCCTCCCCGATTTGGAATTGGAATATGTATTGGAATATGAAAATGTAAAAGAGCTATTTATCACCCCCTTCCTTTAATTTCTTCAACAATTTCTTCCATCTTCATTTCTTTTGACCCGTCTATCAAAATCAGGTCCCCTTCTTTTACCTCCTCTCTTAGCTTTAATTTCCCGTCATTTATTGTATCAAATTGGAAAATTTTGTCAATGGACATTCCCTTGTTTTTGGCACCTTCGGCAATGAATCTGGCCCTTTGACCAATGGTAAAAAGCAAATCAGCATTATTAGCTACTCTTTCTCCAATTGCCTCATGGGCTTCAATCGTATATTTTCCAATTCCGACCACGTCTCCCAAAACAGCAATCCTTCGCTGAAATTCCAGACCTTGAATCTTCCCCAGAATTTCAACCGCTTCAACCATAGAGAAAGTGGTGGATGTCGCCGAATCATCTAGAATCTGAGAGTTTTTAATTCCCGCAATCAAACGCATGCGACCGGGTAATGAGTGATAATTTTTCAAGGCCTGCGATATTTCTACTAAATTTAAATCAAAAATGATTCCTATACCGACCCCAGCCAGCGCAGAATAAATTTGCTCTTTGCCGAAAAGCCGTTCTAACCAAACCGGCACAATATTGCCTTTATAATTAATTTTAAAATTAGTGCCGCCATTTATCTTAATATCGCTGGCGTGCAAATCAGCCCTTTCTTGGAAACCAAAAGTTAAGGTTTTTAAATTGGTCAAATCCCCTATTTCTCTCACGGTTTCATCGTCAAAATTTAAAACGAGATGGCTTGATGAGGGTAAAATTTTAGCCAAACTCAGAATTTCTTCCGTTTTTTCTCTTTCACCGGCAAAAAACTCTTGCTCTAATGGAATGTCGCCTGCGTGAGTAACGACCAGAACCACAAGTGAACATTGGTTAATTAAAAACTTATATCTTTTTAAATCTCCGGTATTTTTCAAATCGCTTTCTAAAACCAAAATTTCTTTTCCCACAGAAAAATGCGGTTTTAAAACCTGTTGAATCACCTCTTTGGCGCAAAACCTGCCCTCTCCCGTCACAATAATCACTTTTGGTTTCTTCAAGAGAAATTTAAATTTTTGAAAAAAGTTTAGTTCCATCGTAATTTAAAATTTTACTCATGATCCGGCGGTATTTTCCAATAATCTGTAATATATTTTGCTAATTCTCCAAAAATCGGAGCCGCTGAATATTCGGCTGTTTTAGTTTTTGGATTATAAAGTTTTACCAAAATTAAGAATTTAGGGTCAAGCGCCGGACCAAAACCTATAAAAGACTGTATGGTTTTGTCCGAATAACCTCTTTTATTAATCTCTAAAGCCGACCAGGATATTTGAGCTGTGCCGGTCTTTCCTGCAATATAATATCCGGGAACCTTAGCCTCTTTACCGTAACCGTTTTCAACCACATTCACCAACATTAAGGTCAACTGAGAAGCGGTTTTTTGAGAAATTACCGAAGAATTTTGAATTTGAGGCTGGGTTTCAATCATTTTACCGTTTTCAGAAATTTTATCCACCAGATAAGGCTTCATCAGTTTTCCTCCGTTGGCTATGGCTGAAAATGCTCTCGCTAACTGAATTGAGGTCATCTCAATTCCCTGACCGAAGGAAGCCGTAGCAAAATTTATTTCGTAGCCCTTTTGAAATTCTTGATTCTGAGAAAAAATCTCTTCCTGTAAATCCACGCCTGTTTTTTCAAAAAAACCGAATCTTTTAAGGTATTCCAAAAAAATATCGTGCCCCATTTGTTCTTCCGTAAAAACTGCTCCGGTATTGATTGACCGCTCCAGAACTTCTGTCATTGTCCTCTCTCCCCAAACCATGCCGCCATAATTTAAAATGGTATGTTCCCCAATCTTTACAAACCCCTCGTCAACATAAGTGGTCTGTGGAGTTATTTTCCCTTCGTTTAAAGCCGCCGCCATCGTAATGGGTTTGAAAACAGAGCCCGGTTCAAAAATTTTTTGAACGCTGGAATTTTGAAAAACCTCCAGGTCTTTAACTTCTGAATACTGGTTGGGATTAAAATCAGGCGAGTTAGCCAAAGCCAGAATTTTACCTGAATTAGGCTCCATAACAATAATTTCTCCGCTTTCAAATTCTAAATTTTCTTTAGCCTTCTCCAGTAATTTTTCAGCCATAAATTGAATATTATGATCAATGGTTAAAACGATGTCAGAGCCCCTGGATGGCGAATTAGCGGAACCGGATAAAATATAATTTTCTCCCGAATTAATAAAATAACCGCCGGGCCCTTTTTCCAGTTCTTTAACCTCTTCTTTTCCTTTTAATATTTCATCGTAATATCCTTCTATTCCGTATTGGCCATTACCGTCTCCTCCCAAAAAGCCGATTACTTGGGAAGCCAAGTTTTCAAATGGATAATATCTGCCGCTTTCCTGCCCCAAATAAATTCCCGGCAAATTTAAATTCTTTATATTATTAACTTCCTCTTCTGTTAATTTCTTTTTTATTACCACATAAAGACTGTCTTTTTTAAATTTTTCTAAAATTGAGTTTTTATCTAAATTCAGGACCGAACTTAGTATCTCTGAAACCTCTTCCTGATTTTTGATTTCATTCGGCACGACATAAACCAAATTAAAATTTTGATTTATTGCCAGACTGGTTCTATCTTGAAAAAAAATTTCCCCTCTTTCTCCTTGGAGGGCGACAATAAATTTCTGCTGACCTTGTGCCAAAGCCAGCCAATATTGGTTATTAACTACCTGAATATAAATCAAGCGACTAATAATAGCCGCTGAGAAAACAATAACGATAACTAAAACCAAATTAATTCGCCAGCTTTTCATTTAAAAAATTAATATTTAAATTACCCAAGCCGCAGCGAAGGGTGAAGAAGAGGATTTATCCTCTTCGCCTACTTTGTGGTTACCATTGAGCTTTCCAGAATCTGAATATAATGGGTCTTATTAATTCTCTCAAAACCCAATCCCTGAATTCGGTTATCAATATTCTCCAATGAATTAATTTTCGTTGAGTTAATTTCCAAGATTTTATTTTCCTCCGAAAGTTTGCTTATTTTTTTCTGATAATTTTGAACCTGATAACCTTCTGACATCACGGCGGTTATTTGAAAAATATAAAAAGCCAAAAGCGACATTATCAAAAGAATACTTAAAATTAGCCAAAATTTTAAACTAATAAAATAAGAAAATTTTGGTAAAGATAATAATCTTTGAGAAATAGGGTAGGTTAAGGTGTTATTCATATTTATATTTTTATCGCGGCTCTTAATCTCGCCGACCTTGAACGAGGATTATAATTTAACTCTTGCGTTGAAGGTCTGACGGGTTTTTTGGTTAATATTTTAAAATGACCTTTTTGCCAAGTTTCAGAATTTTTCGGCGAAGAGAACTTCGTTCTCTTTTTAACCTTCGCTTCCATAATCAAAGAAGATTCCTTCTTTTCCACCTCGTTCCCATATAAATGGGAACTCGGTAATGGAAATGGAAGCTCGGTCTCTGATAGGGTTTGCGAATTTTCTTTTAAAAAAGATTTCGCAATTCTGTCTTCTAAAGAATGAAAAGAAATGATAACCAATCTTCCGCCCGGCTTTAATATATCAATTGTTTGGGGTAAAACTTTTTTTAAGTTATTCAACTCGTCATTAACCGCGATTCTTAAAGCCTGAAAGGTTCTGGTGGCAAAGTTAGTCCTCTGTCGTTGGTACCAACCAGGCACAACTTTTTTGATAATTTCTACCAGTTCAAAAGTAGTTTTGATTGGCCTTGCTTTTCTCGTTTTGATAATTTCATTGGCAATTATTTTGGCAAATTGCTCTTCTCCATATTCTGTCAAAATCTTCTCAATATCGTTTTTTGACCAGTAATTTATTATCTTTTCGGCCGTCTGAGGATTCTCCGGGTTATACCGCATATCTAAAAATTCCTTTCTCAAAAAACTAAACCCTTTCCCGGATTCTTCCAGATGCCAGCTTGACATTCCCAGGTCAAATAAAATTCCGGAAACTCTTTCAAACCTTTGTTCTTTTATTATTTGTTTTAAATTTGCAAAATTATCACAGATAAGAATTAACCGGTTTTTGTATTTTGCCCGCCCGCCAGCGAGTTCGCTCGCAGGCGAAGTCGAGTGGGTATTTTGTATAATTTCAGGATTCCAGTCTATTCCTAAAATTTTTCCTTTGGGCGCTGTTTTCTCCAAAATCGCCAAGCTATGGCCCGCCTCTCCAATAGTACAATCAATGAAATTTTCATTTGGTTTTGGATCAAGATATTTCAAAACCTCTTTTTGCAAAACAGGAGTGTGAATCATTTGTTAGATGCCCAATTCTTGTAATCTACTCGCCATATCGCCTATCTCGCTTTCTGTTTTTTGTTTATATTCCTGCCATTTTTTTTCGTCCCAAATTTCAATGCGGTTGGAAATACCGATAATAACCACATTTTTTTCAAAAACAGCGTAATTTTTTAAATAATCTGGAATCAAAATTCTTCCCAATTTATCAAGCATCGCATCAACAGCTCCGGACAGCATAATTCTGGCGAATCCTCGCGCATCGGTCTGCGAATTCGGCAAACCCTCTAATTTTTTTGTTAATTTTTTCCACTCCTCCATTGGATAAACTGCCAAACAATTATCCAAACCGCGAGTAATCACTGCTTTTTTTCCCAGCTCTTTGCGAAATTTGGAAGGAATGGCAATTCTTTTTTTCTGATCAATTGTGTAAGAAAATTCACCAATGAACATAGTGGTAATACAGAGAGAGGTCGCGGCACGGCCGAATTATTGCGATTCGCCTTCGGCGACCGGCCTAACACCGCTCCTTAGAAACCCTCTGTTTCTAACGGTCGCTTCGCTCCCTGTTTTCCTATACGGGAGAACCGATGGTTCTCCCGACCCCTCTCCGAATGGGGTGTTTATTTTATTAACTTATCCACAGATTTACCTATTTATCAACATAGTTATCCACAATTCCCCACCCATAATCACTTTAGCCTATTTCATAACTTTGAGTCAAACCAAAATAGCCTTACTTTTCCACAGTCTTTCCACAGCCTCCAAAAAAATAAAAAGGGCAGGGTTTTTAGCCTTGCCCTTTCTTAGATTTGAAACTTTCAGTTAAGCCGCGATCAAGTCAGCTCTCCGATAATGGTTAGACAGCGATTTTCTGTCTGAACCGCAAGCAGTTAGAATTGTTATTGTTATGATCGAGGAAAGCAATTTTTCCGATGTTCCTGTAAGCTCTTTCCCTTGCCCCTTCCAGAGTAGGATCGCCTGCCACAACGTGGAGAACTCTGCCGCCATGAGTGACCAATCCTTTTTCTGAATCCTGGTCTACGCCAGCAAAATAGATGGCCGTTCCCTTTTCTATATCCTCGAGTCCAACAATCTTATGTCCCTGGCCGTAACGCCCGGGATAACCTTTGTTCCATCCACGGTCTGCCTTAGAACGACCTTCCATGGCAATAACATCCACATAGTACTGATTGTTCCATACCTGCCGTATTTTATCCAGGGACCCTTCCCATACAGCTATGCCTATTTCAAAAAGGTCTGTGCTGAGTTTTCGCGCCAGTACTTCCCATTCTGGATCCCCATGCCTTACGTTGATTTCAAATACTTCAAGCTTGTCATACGGGTCCAAGTTCAGTCCGAAATAGAGCACGCCTTTGTAAGTCCACCCCAATTGATTATAAATAGTGTTTACTATGGGGTTAACGATTTCTTTGATAATACGGTTAATTAGCCACGGACTTACCAATCGATGAGGGCAATAACATCCTGTGCCCCCGGTGTTTAAGTTTCCTCCGAATTGCTCGATGGGTTCTGTGTCGTCGGGATCAAAAGCAGGTTTGTAGTCTTGACAGAACATCTTCAAAGGCCACATATGCCTGCCATCCAAGTAAGCGAAAAAGGAGATCTCTATTCCGTACTTCCGTTCCTCAATAACGACTCTGTTCCCAGATTCGCCAAAAGCTTTTTCAACCATAATCTTATCAATGGCTGTCTCAGCATCAGGCACATCGTCGCACACAATAGCTCCTTTTCCCGCAGCCAGGCCGTTGGCTTTGACCACCACTTGATAGCCGACGTTGCGGACATATTCTTTTGCCTTTTCGGGATTATCAAAAACCCTGTATTCCGGCTTCGGCACGCCTATTTTGGCAAGGAGATCGTCAGTAAATGCCCTGTCGCTCTCCAGACGCACGTATTCTTTCCGGGGACCCACAGTCTTTATGTCGCGAGAATCAAGCGTATCTACAAGCCCTTCTTCAAGAGGATTTTCAGATCCCACGTCCACGAGGTCAACACCTCTTTCTGCGCAGAATTCAGCAACTTGATGGAAATTATCCAGTTTCACAAGCTCAATCAATCCTCTTTGGCCCTTGGAAGTGTGCATGATTCCAGGATTACCTGGTACAAGATAGACTTTTTCTACATGCTGGCTATCCGCATACCTATCAGCAAGAGAGTGATCTCTGCCGCCGGAACCATAAACAAGAACTTTCGCTTTTTTCATAACTTTCCCTCCTTTCATTTTGTCTAATCTAATTCAGAATTACTTCCCCTATTAAATTAACAAAAAAGCTGTCCCTCCTTTCTTAAAGTTTTTAATATACTTACTTGCACCTCTCCGATAAAAAAAGGAGGATACCCTCCTTATTTCATAATCTATCAAATCGAGCAAATAAAATCAAGGGTCAGGGGTTAATCCTTAATCTGAATTCCTCCGGGTCAATTTCCGCCCTGTTCCCTCGTTTTAATTGACCCGACAATAAAGCCGACGCCAAAACGTTTTCTATATTATCTTGAATCACTCTTCTCATTTCTCTGGCGCCGAAAGTCGGGTTGTACCCCAATTCAACAATTTTTTCTTTCAGGGGTTGAGTAATGATAAATTCAATCCCCTTTTCTTTCAAATTGGCTTTCAATTTTTGGAGCAATAGTTCAGCAATATCCAAAAGATTTTCCTTACTTAAGGGTTTAAATACCACCACGGCGTCAAAACGATTAATAAATTCTGGCCGGAAAATACCTTCCTGAAAAACAAAATCCAGAAGCTTTTGTTTAACCTCTGACCAGTCGGTTTCTTTTTTTAATGCCTCTAAAATTATCTGGTAGCCGGCATTGCTCGTCGCAATAATGATTGAATTTTTAAAATCAACTTTTCTGCTCTGGCCGTCGGTCAAATGGCCCTCGTCCAAAACCTGCAAAAACAAATTTAAAATATTAGGATGGGATTTTTCAATTTCATCCAATAAAATCAAAGAAAAAGGATTTTCTCTAACAGGAGTAGTCAACAAACCTTCTTCGCCCGGAGTGCCTAACAATCTTGGAATATCCGGCAGCGTCTGAAATTCTGACATATCCAACCTAATCATTCTCTCTTCAGAGCCAAAGTAAATTTCCGATAACGCCTTTGAGGTTTCGGTTTTCCCGACGCCGGTTGGCCCCAAAAAAAGAAAACAGCCCATCGGTCCTTTTCGAACCTGAACTTCAGCCCTGGCTCTTCTTAAAGCGGCCGACACATCTTTTACCGCCTCTTCCTGATTAATAATCCGGCCGTGAATTAAACTTTCTAAGTTAAGCAAGATTTGCTTTTCTTTGGTTTCAATCTCTCCCACCGGAATTTGGGTTTTTTCGGTAATAATTTTGTGTACATGAGAAGGCAAAACAATATAATCTTTGGTGCTTTGGGCAACGTAAACTGCCACCTCATCTAAAAGCTTAATGGCCTTTTCCGGAAAAGGAAAACCGGGCAAATAACGTTCACTCATTGAAATTATTTCCCGAAGAGCAGGATAAGAAATCAGTCTTTTATATTTCTTTTCGTGAAATAAGGTTAAATTTTCCAAAAGCATTAAGGTTTCGGAAAGAGAGATTTCTGAAACCTCAACCTTTTCAAAGAGCGATAAGACCGAAGGATTTTGTTCAATGTATTGATGAAGTCCGGCAAAAGTGGTAATCGCTATAATCTGGAATTGAGGTAAATGCAAATAAGAAGAAATAACTCCTGATATGTCAACTATGCCCGGTCTGGAAATCTGGCTGATATAATTATGAAACTCATCAATTACCAGAATAATGTTTCCGGCTGAAATCACTTCTTGAAAAATTATATCCAAGGTCGTCTCAACGTCTTCCACATTCGGTAATTCAGCGAGAAGGCGAGGCATATCCAATTCAACCACTCTTTTATAATTTACTTCGGGTAAAAATTGGCCCAAAAGACTCTTTTTAGTTAAAGCAAAAATTATGCTTTTTCTGCCAGTTCCTGGCTCGCCCACCAATAAGACATTATTAATTTCCCGACGAGCCAGAATTCTTTCAACGCTTTTCAACTCCTCTTTGTGGCCAATCGCCTCAGACATAGTTCCTCTGATTCTTTCCGTCCAGTCAATTGAAAATTTGTCTAAAGTGAGCGTGTAACCGGCCGTCCATTCTTTGGCTAAGGTGCCCCTTCTTAATAAATTTTCATATTCCCAAAATTTTTTGCTTTTGGCTGATTTTTCTTCAAGAGATTCTATCCACCAGGTTAAATTTTCAATATCCTCTGTTTTTAATTTAAAATCAACCAAAATTTTATTAAAAATCGGGTTATGTCGGGAAAGCGCAGAAATTACATCCCCTATCTCAATTCTTAAATGACTCTTTTTTGCCGCAATCTTTAAAGATTGTAAAATGGCATTTTGAAAATCAACTGAATAAATTTCTCTAAATTGCTCTCCCTTCAATGACCCTAAATGAGACTTTAATATCAATTTTGTCTCCTTTAAATTTAAAAGAGCCCTTAAAAAAATAAACTCTAATTTGGGATTGTCGCGCAGTAAAAAATAAAACAAAGCGGAAGAATTTATTTCTGACAGTTTTTTGGATTTTGAAAATTTCCTTGCTTTTGAAACTGCCCGGGCAGTTTCAAAACTCAAAAATTCAGCCAAGTTAAACTCTTCCGGCTTTACATCTTTCAATTTCATTTTCAGCTTGGGTTGTTTTAATTTTAAATTAAAGAAGGATTCAATAATCTGCGAAGTCACGGTTAAAACCAAAAAAATCAAAGACAGGCCAAGCAATCTTTGATTTGAATTTTGAGAAAAATTCTCAAATAAAAATCCGTATAAAAATACGAAAAAAATAATAAAGAATGAAATGAGGAATAATTTTTTTGCCGGTTTTGCAAATCTAAAAATCGGATATTTTTCCCATCTTACCGCCTGATAAATTGTAGCTGTCTTTAAATTAAAATAAAATTCCGAAGCCATAAAAAAAGCTCCCAATTAAAAGAAGAGGTAAAATTATCCATCCTAAAAATAAAATTAAACCGCTAAAAAATATAAAGATTTCAATTAAAAGACCGATAATGATGAAAAAAGTTCTTAAAATAGCACCGATCACTCTGGACATTACATTAAAGGTGAAGGCTTCAAAATATCTTCCCGGATCAAATTTTTTACCGTAAGAATAACTGTATCTGTGCCAATGAGAAAACAAAGTTTTTAAAAGGGTCTGCACGGAGAAATAATTTAAATTAAATTTTAAAAAATTTCTCCACCCTTTTAAAATGTTTTTAGGCGCATCAAAAAACTGCCACTGAATCCAGAGTGAGATAACATTTTGGGTTAAAATCCTTTCCAACATAGAGATTGTTATATTATAGCGAATTTCAACCGATATATCAAAACAAAAAAACTCACCTCAAAGAAAAAGAGAGTTCGTTTTCACAAACTCCCTCTGATGTGTGTGGTTTCTAAATGACCTGTTCGATAGCGTCAGCCATCTTGCGGAGTACGGCACCGCGCTCCTTTGGTTTCGGACACAACTCTTCCTGTCGTGCCCGCATCTCAACGAATCCGTCGGCCGTAAGAAGCCTTCTGATCGTTTCGGCAAGCCTGCTTGCATCCGCCGTGACAAGTTCTGAAAGTCCATCCTCAACTGCCTCGGGCACGCGAGTACCGCCTACCTCCTTAAAAAGGCGGAACAGCGGCTCAAATCCGAGTGTCACCACAGGAATGCGTTGGTACGCGGCCTCAATGCCGATGGAGCTTCCGAACTCCACTATGAGGTCAGCGCCAGGCACAATCTCTGAGGTCGTCATCTCGCCTATGTCCACGATTCGCGCGGAAACCGGGCTATAGGCGAGCAAATGTTCATATATCTCAAGATGTTCACCCGTTTCCTTGTCCTTCGCATACGGGGTTCTGTCCCCGGGTTTGAAGGTAAAGATGATCTGGAAGCGCTGACCGTGCTCGGTAAGACGCCACAGAGAGTCCATCACTACGACCCACTGCGATAGTGTAATCCAGGCGTACTGGGCGCCAGGCACAAGAACCAACTTCTCGTCTCCGGCAACACCGAGCCTATCCCGAACCTCGTCCCGCGTGAAACGCGGGAAGGCCATATCTTCGCGTAACGGATTGCCTGTGCCGAAGCACTGCGCGTTCGGAAAAACTTCTTGAGCCGCATCCGCATCTGCCTGCGTCACGCCAAAGTAGAAAGCAACGTTTGGAGCTAGCTGTTCAAACCAAGCACCAACACGCGCTCGCGCCCAGCACCCCCGAATGTCTCCGTAGAAACCATAAGGGATGTCTGAATCCTTTGCCTTCTTTCCAGCAAGGATTTCGGGCTGGGCAAGTTCCTGAGAACATGACATCCCAAGAACTACAACATTTGCTCCGGACACTGCGGAGACAATTTCCTCATCTGTTTCTTCATCTCCCACAAAAAGGTTCACATTAAAGCCGCTTTGCCGAAGCACCGGCTCAAGTTTGATGAAGGCACGTGATGGCGCAGCGTCTCTTGCAACAAGAACAACATTTCGACTCATGGGACACCTCCTTTCTGTAAAATCGTTAAAGAAATCAAGAAAACATACCTTAGTCGATGAAGTTTGCCCCTTCGGGTTTGCCTTCATCTCCACCCTTCACTGCAGCTCGGATATTCGTTTAACTCTCTTTTTTTCTTTATTTCAAAGAACTTAAACTAAATATGATTACTTAATTTAATTTCTTTATTGTGTGGGCGTGTGCGGATTTGAACCACAGACCTCACGGATGTGAACCGTGCGCTCTAACCAACTGAGCTACACGCCCAAATTTTGGCCTCTATTCCTGAATTATACACTCATTTGCTGCGGCTCGGGTACTCGAAGAACATTCGTTCTTCACCGAGCTTTCGCGTAGCGGAAGCGAAGGTGGAGAAGAAGAAATCTTCTTTGACTCCACCCTTCGCTGCGGCTCGGGTAATTGATAAAGCAAAAAAATAGGGAGCGGCTTTTTGGAAAACTTACCGCCCCTTTATTGAAATAGCTCTTGCACCAAATGAGCATTAACAGAGTTCTGGAGTAAAAAATCTACAATTCCTTTGTCGTTATCGATAAATTTCTCAATCCCCATCCGGTTAATAATTTCTAATTTCCGTTGGCCGACTCCTTTTTCATTTCCTACGCAAAAAAGACTACGAAAAGGTATCTTATAAAATCTAAGCCATTTTTTTGTTAAACCCTCCAATTTTTGGGGCATGGCAGAAACAATTATAATATCTCGCTCCTTCCTTAAAATCTCAACCACTTTTTTATTGGGCCTTACAAAAATAAGCCCGAAAAAAAGCCACCAAGGTAATTTAAAGTCAGTTCTCACAGAGACAGACGTAAGCACACCACCTATATCGCATCCAATAACCATCTCATTCACCTCCTCCAATATTTTAATAACAAAGGACGATTATGAATTATCTCTTTGCAGAAATCAAATTTCTACAGATTTACGCCCTTTTTTATTTATTAACAAATTTTGGCCGATTAGTAAAACAAAAATCACGGTGCAGCCGGGATTTTTGTTTAGACATCGCCCTCGCTTCGCTCGGACTCAAGAAATATCAGAATTCTGAAATTTTAACTGCTTTCTTCAGAAATTCCTGGATTCTGATTTTTTTGGCTTTCAAGCGAAACAGCTTGTCAGATTTGTATTCTTTGTATCTCTTTTTCCTTGCGTCTAACCACTGCTCCCACTTTATAATGTTTGATTTCAAAAGCCAAACCAGAAGCAAGGCAATCGCCAGAGGTAAAAGGAATGAATCAACAAAGAGGTTGTTCGTCAAGCCAGTTGAAACACTGGTCGCTCCGGCTACGGCTTGCTTGGTAACAACGATCGTGGCCGTATCGGAATTTGAAGTATTGCTGGAAGAAACTGTCACTGAATTGGTTAACGACGTGTTGCCGAAAGCAAAACTGGCAGCACTCGCTATGCCGGCGTCAAAAGTGACGGTTCTTGTTTGGTTAGCCGACAAACTGCCGATGTTGTAGCCTGAAACGATATCGCCGCTGACTGAGTTGCCGTCCAGTTTCAAGGAATTCTGCCACCAAACTATTTGGCTGGGCAAGGTATCTTTCACTATCACATTGTCTAACGCCGAATTAGCGGCAGTAATGGTAATTGAGAAAGAAACCACATCCAAAGGCTTGGCTGCCACCGACTCAAGAAAAGCGGTTCCATCCGAAAGATTACGGACCCATTTGTTTACGGTTAAAATGCCAGCTGATGTTATGCTAGCTGTCACCGTGTCTGTGTTTGAACCGCCAGAACCGGTACAGGTCAAAGTGTAGCTTCTGGAAACAGTTAGATTGCCGGTTGACTCAGAACCGGAAATTGATTTTGCTCCTGACCAGTCTCCCGAGGCTGAACAAGAATTGGCGTTATTTGAACTCCAACTCAAAGTGGCAGCGGTATTGTAAGGAATGGTAACTGAATTGTCGTAGCCATTAACTCTTAAATCAACGCTGACAGGAGATTGGCAGGAAAGAACATTAATATTGGCTGTGTTTTCGGCAGAAATGCCCTGAGTCTCAATTTTTACTTTTGCCGTGTAATTGCCGGTTGAACCGAAATTACAGACATCGTAAGCCGTGTAAGAACGCGAACTGGTGGTGATTATTTTTTCCCAGGTTCCGTCGTTAGTGCAGTCAAAAAAATAAGTAATATTGCCGCTGGTATTTCCCGAAACCGAACCAGTCAAATCAACGCTGTTTAGAGGGACGCAACCGGATGACGGCGAAGACGACAGAGAAACAGACAAAGAAAGCGAACCCACATTGACTGTTACGCTGTCTGAAGCCGAACCCGCATTTCCAGTGCACATCAAAGTAAATGTCTTTGACGAGGTTAAATTGTAAATTGTTTCAGAACCGGAAACTGCTTTAGAACCTGACCAGTCGCCGGAAGCCGTGCAAGTGTTAGCGGTGTTTGAAGTCCAGCTCAGATTAACCTGATTGCCAAAAGCGACATTAACTGGTCCGTCAGAACCGTTGGCTTTTAAATCAACTGTTGGGCCGCAGGTCGTGGTAAAGGTTTTGTCATCGCCGTAGGCCGTGCCGGCTGAGTTTTGCGCCACTGCCCGGTAATGGTAAGTCGTGCAAGGGCTTAAACTGGATACGGTGATACAATAATTTCCCAATTGGCTCAAAGTCTTTTGAGGCGCGGTCTGGCCGTAACTGGCGCTCTGGCCGTATTCAAACCAGGCCGTCACCGTGCTGTCGCCACCCAAGTCAGTTATTTCACCGACAAAATTAACAGTCGTGCCGTTGACCGTGGTAATCGCCGGACAACTGTCAGCAAAAACAAAACCACTGAAAACCAGAGTTCCAGTCAGAACTAACAGAATGATAAAAATGATATGCTTTTTGGTAATTTTCTTCAATTGCATATTTTTGATGATAAAATTTGTATTTATGTTTTTAATGGTTAGTAAGTAACAACCGCCGGTTTGGTTATCACACCCGGGAGTTTAGCTCTGGATGTCACCTGAACTGAATCAGTAGCTGTTTGGCTGCCGTCGGTATTCCGGCAAGTAATAGTGAAGGTGTAGGTTTTAACCGAATTCAGCTGAATTGATTCAGAACTGGAAACTGCCTTTGACCCTGACCAGTCACCGGAAGCATCGCAGGAAGCGGCATTTTGGGATGTCCAGGATAAACTCACATAATCTTTGTAGTTTAAAGTAATTGGGCCGTTTGAGCTGTTGGCTTTCAGGTCAACCGTAGGAACAGGAGATGAAATATTGATTGTCACGCTATCGCTGGCTGAACCTCCCGGACCGGTACAGGTAATGGTATAAGTTTTTGAAGAAGTAAGGTTGCCGGTTGATTCGCTTCCTGAGGTTGATTTCGATCCTGACCAATTGCCAGAGGCGCTGCAGGAATTAGCATTGGCTGATGTCCAAGATAAACTGGCTGAACTATTGTAAGAAATGGTAATCGGACCGTCTGAACCGTTGGCTTTGATGTCAACCGAGACCGGCGCGCATTTGGTGGTAAAGGAATAGTCTACACCATATGAAGTGCCAGCCGAGTTTTTGGCCACTGCTCGGTAATGATAAGTGGCGCAAGACTCTAAACTGGATACGCTGGTGCAAAACAAACCCAAGCCGTATTTGGAGAAATGTGAAGTTTGAGAGCCATAACCGGTACTTTTTCCGTAATCAAACCAGACTTCCAAATTCGGGTCGCCGCCGTCGTCAGTGATTTCACCGACCAAATTGGCGCTTGTTTCGCTAACCGTAGTATTTGCCGGACAATTATCCGCCTTGGCAAAATTAACTGCCGTAAAACTCGCCATTAAAAAGATAGCGGAAAAAACTGCGATTTTAATTAATAAATTTTTTGTCATTTTTTTGTTTTTTCTTATCCTATTAGAAATCAAATATTTCTAATGGGGTTTCTTTTAATTTTTCGGCCTTTTAAATAATTCCTCCGCTTTTTGAGCAAAAATTTTTTTAGCTAAAAAAGTGGAGGAGGAAGGGAAAAACCTTTTTCCCTTCCTCTTTAAAATTAACGGTGATGCGATCTTTGCCCTCCTGATCTCGCTGGTGCAGAATAACTGCGTGGCGGTGAAGAAAACGTTCTTGCGCCACTTGATACCCGAGAAGCAACAGAAGAAAACATTCTTCTGTCTCTTGCCGGTTGTTGTCTTGCCGGTTGTTGCCCTCCGATTCTTGGAGGATTAACACTACTGGTCCTGGCGCCGCTATTGGAAAAGTTAGATTGAGCGGATTGAGTTCCTGCCCTTGGCGGCACTGTTCGAACAGTAGGCGGTCGAACAGTTGATTGTTCCGGCCGCGGACCGCGGGTATGAACTTCTGGCGGCCGAATCTGCCTTTCATGTTGATGACCATGATGTCTTTGGTCACGACGACCTCCTCCATAATAGTCATCCCTGTAACCATAATCATTTCTGTAGTCACCCCTGTACCGACCTCCACCATAGTAGCCATAATCGTCGTAGTAACCGCCCCCCCAATTAAAAAAGAAGGGCATTGTTTGTATTAGAGCAACTGTGGGAATCCCCACGGCTAGCCCTAAAAACGGGTACGGCAGAATTGTAGGTGGGTAATCAATAGATGGTGCTGGAGTTGGAGGTGGAGCAGATTGTTGATATTGAGTACAGTACTGTTGCGGTATAACGCAGTTACCGTATTCGTCCATCACTAGACCTTCTGGTACAACTGTTTGTATCCCCTCTATGTTGGGACACACATCTGCCGGTATAGGTGGACGTGAATACATCAAAGGCGCAGGATATGATTGCGACGGCGGTGAAGTAGCAGGTGGCGCCGGAGCTTCAACTTTTGGGATTTGCTTCTTTTCAATTAACCCAAAATTTCCGCATTTGGCTGCCACAAAAAAAGTAAGCTCCATGTCGCCGTAGCGAACATCAAACTCATAACCTTCCAATGGCTCTCCAGGTTTAACGCCCTCCCATACCACATCTCGTTCTGCTCCGACTTTGCCGCCGGGCTTAAAAACCATCCACTCAAACTGTTTACCCGGCTGGTAAGTCACAGGCCTTGTCTGGCCGCTACGAATAACAGACTCGCTGCTATCCATCAATTGAGAAACATCCCAGTTAGGCTGTGCAAGTTTAGTGCCTTGGGCAATGTCCGCCCTGTAAGCAGTGTACTTCTCTTGCAATCCGAGTTTGTCGCCAATCCCCCCTGTAATTAGAGGAGCTGCGCCTAAGTGTTTCCACTTGTAGGTAGCTCCTGCAGTTGACGGTATAAAAACCACCAAAGCGACAACCAATACCACTAAAGCCGTGAGCCAAATCTTTACTCTCATAACAATCCCCTCCTTTCAAAAGGTTTTTTAGGTTTTTTTGTCGTTTCTGTTCTTTTTCTTTCCGTTTAAATTTTAAAAAATCAATTACCCGAGCCGCCGCGAAGGGTGGAGAAGAACGAATGTTCCTCGAGTTACCCCCACGCCAATCCCAGCAAAAGAAATTGCTAGAGCACGATACGACGGCGAAGCCGACTTCGTCTCTATTCGTTATTTTCATACGATTCATTGCAAGGATTGGTGTGGGGGTTTACTTTGCCACGACGGCAATTCTTCTTAAGTCTTTGCCGGGCGGCCAGCAACTGATTAAGACTAGCATATTTTCAGAGTTTGTCAAGAGTTGAGGCACTGTTTCTCCCCTGTCCAAAAAAAACGTTCCAGTCACATAATAAGTGTATTTTCGGTGATTAAAATAAACAAAAATTTCATCGCCTTCAGTTAATTCCGAAATTCTGGTAAAAATCCAGTCATATTTTATTTTCGGCCAGCCCGCAGGAGCCGAATGCCCTAAAATTATGGTCTGGCCTGCTTCTCCCGGTAAAACCGAGCCTGGAAAATAAACCACTCCTTGGTCTAAAAACTTGGAGAAATCTTTTTGCGTTGCGCTTTCCGGCACAACCAAGGGAGCTAAAATTCCCAGCTTGGGAATTTCTACGCTGTTTTCTTTATCTGAAGACTCGGAACTTTTTAGCGGCGCGGCAGTCTCTTTTTTTCCAGAAACATCAGCACTTTTGGCAATTATTTTTGATTCAAAAGCACTGGAAACAAGTCCAGAAATCGCTTTGTAATTAAAAAGCCACGAAACCGCCTGCCAGTTAATAATTAAAAAACTAATCACAAATACCAAAATAAAATACTTTAATAGATGCTTGTTTTCTTTTATCATTTTTTTAATAAATGTTGAAATGGTGAGGAATCAATTTTATTATCACGCCTTGGTCAACCAAAATAAACAAAACCAAAAACGCAATAAAACCAAGCGTTTTTAGAATCAAGTCAACATGCTGAATATCAATTTTGATAAAAATGTTAATTATTAAAGCCAGAATAATCAACGCTAAGAAGCCGTAAATTATTATTTGAATCACCTTGGAATAATCTAAAGTAAGGAAAGAAAGGAAATTAAAGATTGCTTTTTTCTGAGCCTCTTTTACCCGAGCCGCAGTAAAGGGTGAAGAAGAGGATTTATCCTCTTCGCCTAAGGCAGGAACAACCTCTTTTTTTATAGAAGTAAATTCAGCTGAAAGCGTTTGTGTGCCGGTTGCTTCTTTTTCCGCATTTTCAGCTGTCGCCGTCGCTGTTTCTTTTTTAACCTGTTCTTTTGTTTGGACCTTCGGTCCCGCTATTGTCTGCTGAGGCGTGCCAAAAAGCTGAACAACGACCGTGGTTTCATTTCCCTGAAAATCGCCTGTCAAAACCGCGATGCCCACATCCTTGTAATTGGAATTTAAAAGGTTGGCTTTATGCGAAGGAGAATCCAGCCATGCCCGATTCACCTCTCCTGAATCCAGAAAACCAATGGCTAAATTTTCTCCGGCAATTTTATAATTATAGCCGGCAATTTTGAACCAATGCCAGGGACTGACTCCCTCCGGACTTTGATGGGAAAAGTAATCTTTTTCTAAAATATCCTGTGCTTTCAAGGAAGCCGCATTATCCAACACCGTATTTTCTTTTAAAGACTGAAGCCCCGAAGATTTTCTTTCCTGATTCAATAATTCAATCAGGGTCGTTTTAACAATGGCGCTGAAAAAAACGCTTTTGGGAAAATAAATCAAAAAAGGAACCGTAATCAGTTTTAAAATAAACAGAGCCAATAGACACCATATTAAAATCCGGCTTTCCAAAAATTTAGGCCGATAATTATTCTTCTGATTGGGCACAAATATCAATTTTAACTTCAGCCAGATGTTTTCTGTCATCATTGCTTTATTATACTTAATTCAAGAAAAAAGTCAACCCCGTTAGTAAAATTTTTGCTGTTTTATATTCAGTTTGCTATGATTAAAATAGAATGCAGATTTTTGAATTTCATTTCAATCCAAAAGGAAAGGAAGATTTAATTTTTGACAGTTTTTGCTATGAACCGGAAAATGTTTATGAGAAACGGTTGGGTTCTCTTTTTCTGGTGGGAGAGATTAAGAATGCCTTGCCTCAAAATCTGAGATTTTTAGATAATTTTGTTTCTTACCTTAAGAGAGAATATTATTCATCTCCCATCAAATTTTCTCCGGAAGCCGCTTTAAAACTTGGTTTAAAAAAATCAAATGAATTTTTAGAAAGAATTGCCAAGGCTGGTGACGTCAGTTGGCTGGGAAACCTAAATCTGGCAATCTTGAGTTTCAAAAATTTTGATTTAAATTTAACCAAAGTGGGCGCAGTAAAAATTTTACTCTTACGGCAGGGGCAGATAATTGATATTGGAAAAAATCTGGAATTTGAAGATATTGAACCCTATCCTTTAAAAATATTCGGCAATATCGTTGCGGGAAAACTGGCTCAAGACGACATTATTTTAGCGCTCACCAAAGACGTTTTTGATTTATTCTCAGGCCAGAATTTATTGAAAGAAATTGCCAAAATAGAGCCTTTTGAAGAAAAGAAATTAAGAACGATTTTAAAAACCAGAGAAAAAGAGCTTTTAAAAATTTCTGGGGTTTGCCTTTTGCTTCTTTTAACCAAAGAGGTTTGGCCAAAAATAGAAAGACAAAGAGCTTTTACTTTTCAAAAAAAAGCCGAGAGATTTTCGCTAAAACAAGCTTTTTTACCTTTGGTTAATGCTTTGAAAAAGATTCGTCCTTTTAGAAATGTTAAATTTATAAATGATACGAAATTGGTTTTACCAAAGGCATTATCAAAATTTGACCGCTTGAAACAAAAATTCTCTAAATTAAGGATGATTAAACTTCACTCCGCGAGATCGGTAATTTCTAATAGAGCAAAGGTGCAAATTAAAAAACCCGAAATTAGATTTACCCCGTTTAGAAATTTCCAATTTCTAACGTGGTTTTCTCCCATTTTTAGAAAAAATCTGGTTTTGGTTTCATCTTTAATCCTGGTTATCATTTTAGGATTCTTTATTTTTAAGGGAGGAGAACAGGCAAAACTAAAAGAACTCCAGTTAACCTTAACCGGTATTCGTGAAAATATGTCTCAGGCGGAAAATTATTTAGCTTTAAAAAATGAAAAAAACGCCTTTTTAATTTATAAAAAAGCCTGGCAGGATATTTTACCGATAAGCAAGGAAAAAAACGCCTTGCTAGAAGAAGTTGTTTCTCTTAAAGATTCTATCCAAAAAAGCCTTGAAAAAATAAGCAAATTAGACAAGGTTTCAGACCCCTCCCTCCTCTTTGAATTTAACGAAAAGGATTTTATTCCGCAAAAAATGGTCTTTTTCAAAGATAATTTGTATTTATTCAGTCCGATTTCCGACAATGTTTATAAACTAAGCCTTGCCAATGAAAAAAATGTTTTACCAACCAACCAAAGATTCAATGAGGCTGTTTCTTTTGACAATCAAATTTTGTTTTTTCAAAAACCGAATCTTATTTTTTTCTTAAAAAACGGCGGCTTGAGCGAACCCATTTCCCTGAGTCTTCCTTATCCGGATTTTGACCCCAAAACTTTGGCCGTCTATCGTTCCAGCCTCTATTTTTTAGATGAAAAAAATGGTGAAATTATTAAATATCCGGCTCCCCTGACGCAAAACAAAGATTTTCCCCGGACCTGGCTGGCTAAAGAAACAAAGAAAGCGGTGGGAGCTAAGTCAATTGCCATTGACGGCCCCATCTGGATTTTAAACAAAGACAATACAATTTCGCAGTATTTCGGCGGCAATTTGAAAGAGACCTTAACCCTGGATTTATTTCCCGAACCGGAAAATTTATCAAGCATCACGGCGCTCTATGAACTATTTTACGTATTAGAGCCGGCGCAAAAACGAATAATTGTTTTGACCAAAACCGGAGATATAATAAAACAATTTCAAAGCGAAAAATTTGACAACCTGAAGGATTTCGCAGTTTCCGAAGACGGCAAAACCATCTGGCTTCTAAACGGGGTTAAAGTCTATCAGATTAATTTTTAGTTTTTTTATTGATTTATCTATTGATTTACGAAATCGATAGATATAAATTAGTTTTTGCTTATTACAAAAGCCCCGACTGCGTCAGGGCTTTTGTTTTTAAATTTCCTCAAATACCCGAGCCGCAGCGAAGGGTGGAGAAGAACGAATGTTCTTCGAGGACAAAGATTATTCCATCGGCGCCGGCTTTCCTCCGTTTTCCCTTTTATATTATTTTCTTTATTTCAACTCCACTTTCGCGCCGGCTGTCTCAAATTTCTTTTTCAACTCTTCTGCCTCTTCTTTTTTGACGTTTTCTTTGACCATCTGAGAGCCGGAAGCGGCGGCATCAACCAAATCTTTGGCTTCTTTCAAACCCTTTTCCGTCGCATCCCTGACCACTTTAATCACTTCAATCTTTTTATCACCCACGGCTGTCAAGATAACGTTAAAAATTGTTTTTTCTTCAACTGCCGGGGCGGCGCCAGCTGCAGGAACGGCAACGGCTACCGGAGCTGAAGATGAAACTCCAAATTTCTTCTCTAAAATCTTGACTAACTCTGCTAAATCCAAAACTGACAACTCTTCTATTATTTTAACGATACCCTCAAATTTCTTTGGGATTTCGGTTTTTTCTTCGGTTTTTTCTTCCTTTGTTTTTTCTGTCATAAATTTGTTAGGCGAAGAGGACTCCGTCCTCTTCTTCACCTTCGCTTCCATGAATGGAAGCTCGGTAATTAATAATTTATGTTTTGGCTTTTGCCAAAACAGTTATCAGACCTTTAATGTTTCCTTGTAAAACTCTAACAAAATTTGATACGGGAGCTGATATTGTGCCAAGCAATTTCGCCAAAAGCTCTTCCTTGGATGGAAGCTGGGCTAAAACAATAATATCTTCTGCTGTCCTAAATTTGTCTTCAAAAAACCCGCCCAAAATCTTTAAATGCTCATTTTCTTTGGAAAACTGATAAATTGTTTTTGCGGGACCCATTCCATCTTTGTAACCGAACACCAAAGCGATTTCGCCGGGCATTTCTTTGGGATCTGCTTCTATTTTTGCCTTTTTAAAAGCAATTTCCATTAAGGTTTTTTTGACCACCTTCAGCTCGTCGCCGACTGCTTTTATTTTTTTCCGCAAATTGGAAAAATCTTTCACCTTCAACCCGGTAAAGTCAATAAAAATGATTGCTTTCTGCCTGTCTATTTTTTCATCCAAGTCCTGTAAAACTGTTTGTTTTTGAGCTCGTGTAAACGCCATTTTAATTAAAAAACTGTGGTTTTATCCACAGACAACGATTATCTATTGATTTACGAAATCAATAGATTGAAATTTATCCTCGGTGGGATTTACGCTTTGAGCCACCCACTGTCTGCGGATATTCTAATTTTAATCTTTCTAAAAATCTTGTCAAGCTAAATCTTACTGCTGGACGCAAAGCAGTTTTTGTTCAGCATTGCAGAGTTTTCCCAGCGAAGGAGAAAAAAATTGCGCCTCATTCTCTGAACCAACCAAGCCCGACGACAGGCCGCTCAGAGCAGCAGCGTTAATTGCCTTGCCCTGCGGGTTATAACATATTGGGAGCTCTATTGGCTGGCCGGCTGTTGGAGGATAACCGGAGGCTACTTCCCTGTCCGTGGTCCAATTCTGGCAAGTGGTAGTGAAACTATAACTTTTAGAAGGGTCAAGAACCGGAAATTTAGCAAAAACAGCGACGCAGTCTCTTTTACTTTCCTGGGTTATTCTGCCCAGCCAGATATTTGGCAACTCCCTCTGCAAAAAAGCATCTTCAAATTTTTCTTTATTTATAGTAAGACTGTCTGATAATTTTTTAAAAAATTCTTCAAAATTTTTTCCCCAAAGCTGGTGGCAGGTTTTTCCTTCAGGCAGAGTGCCGGCAGTCCTGGCATCAACAAAAATACCATCAAGATTCAATCTGTCTAAGGCTAAAGTCTGGTCTGAACCCAAAAAAGCTTTCCAGGTTCCTTGAAAGCCCTCGCTTTCGGCCTGCTCCTGACATTTTTTATCGGCTCCTTCCAGACCTTGTAAATTTCCCGTAAAACTTTGTGCCGTTATAAAAATTTTTCTCAAATTTGGATAATCACTTGGGATATAAGGCCATTCTTTTTCAACCGACAAATTATCGCAGGAGGCAAATTTGGGCCCCAAAATGGTAAAATTATCGTTAGAATAATCAATTTTGTTGCCTTCCTGCCAGAGATATTCAAAAATGACAATTTTATAATCTTCTCTAGGCTCTTGCCACACAAAAATATTCCAATCGTATTTCCCGTCCAGAGCCGGAACGTCTTTGGCAATCCATTGCATGTCTTTTGAGCCTTCTTTTATCAGCATGATGCCGACTTTTCCTATTTTTCTGGCTTTCCAAGTAATTTGATAGGTTCGGTTAGCTTCCCAAGCTTCTTTGCCGTTGGGTGAGGTAAGTCTAAGAGATTTTTCAACAAAAGAATAATAATAAATTCCAACACCAATCCCTACAGCTATAACTATTAAGACTGAAAGCCAAATTAAAGTTTTTTTCTTCATTATTCTAAAATTTTAATTAAAGCTTCGGCAAATTTTCCGGCAACGGCAGGACCGTCAGCCGTGACTATATTTCCATCAACGACCACGCTTTCTGGCGTATAAATAACTCCCTTGTCCTGTAAAATCTTGATGGCTGTTTTGTCTAAAGGCCCGGACCAAACCGTGGCTTTTTTGCCGTACAAAACGCCGGCTTTGGCTAAAATAACAGGAGAAATACAAATGGCGGCTAATACCTTGTTTTTTGAAATGACTTCTTTTGCCAAATTATAAGAATTTTCGTTATCCAAATTTTCAAGGCAACCCGGCCCCCCAATAAAAACCACGGCGTCAAAATCAGCCGGATTCACCTCTGAAACTAATAAATCAATACCTACCTCTCCCCCATCAGTTCCAATGGCTTTGCCCGTTTTATTGGAGGCAGTTTTTATTTCAACTCCCGATTTTTCCAAAATTTCTTTGGGCACAAAATATTCCTCGTCCCGGAAATCTTTAAAAGTGATGACCATTGCGATTTTTTTGCCCTCAAGGATTTTCTCCGGCATAGTTTTTACCGTAGGTAGTTTTTCTGGCTTTCCGGCCAAATCCAAACCCCGATAAATTAATATTCCACCTATTATTATAACAAATATTGCGGCAACAAGTAAAATCCCTTTCATTAAAAATTATTTAAGATATTTTTGCCTAGCAACGTTATGCTCTTCCAAGGTTTTATTAAAAATCGTCTCGCCTTCGGGCGTGGAAAGATAATACCAATATTCGCTGCTTTCCGGATTTAAAGCCGCGATTATGCTTTCCAAACCGGGGTTTGAAATCGGTCCCAAAGGCAGGCCGCGGTATTTATAGGTATTGTAAAGAGAATCAATTTGAGTGTCGGCAATTAGAACCTTGGTATTTTTTTTGCCCGTAATGTAGCTGATTGTGGCATCAACCTGCAAAGGCATGCCGTTTTCCAGCCTTTTCCATAAAACGCCGGAAACCGATTTTTTATCTGGCATGGTTTTGACTTCTTTTTCAATCAAAGAAGCCATCGTTATTATTTCAAAAATCGTTTTATCCTGCTTTTTTATTTCTTCTCTTAATTCGGGTGTCAGTTTTTCGCCAAAATTTTTTAAGATTTTTCTGACCAGTTCCTCTGTACTCTCCCCTTTCTGAATTTCGTAAGTATCGGGGAAAAGATAACCTTCTAAACTTAAATCCTTTGGTTTGTCTTTTAAAAAATCAAAATCTTCGCTAAAATCTCTTGCCGAATTGACCAATGTTGAAAAATCTGCGGCTTTTGCCACTCCCTGCTCTTCCAAATAAAAAGAGGTATCCCTTATATTCCAGCCTTCAATAATGGTAATTTTATTTCTGATTATATCGCCTGAAACAAATTTTTTTGTAATTTCCGGCGTAGCCATTGAAGGCGACAATAAATAGTCCCCAGCTTGAAGCTTATCTGCCACCCCCCTTGTTAAAACATAAAACCTGAAAAGAAGCCCGTATTTTATAAATCCTTGTTTTTCCAGATTGATTGAAATTTGTTTTGTCCCCTCGCCTTTCTTTACCGAAAATATTTTTGTTTCTTTGAACCTCGGCGTCTTTGGCACATAAATTCCTTCCCAGACAGAGACAGCCAGAGTTAACACAAGAAATAAAAAAGAGACTGCGGTAATAATTTTTTGGCTTTTTTTACTCATTTTTCTACAAACGGCACAAAGACAAATCCCGGATATTCGGTCTTCTCAAATTCAGTCTCACTTTTCTTGATGAATAACCAAATTGAAGAATCAATTGGCGCCACAATTCTTCCGCCGATTTTTAATTGATCCTTCCACGCTGGCGGAATTTCTTTGCCCTCCCGAGCGCCAGCGAAGGGTGAAGAAGAGGATTTATCTTCTTTGCCCGGATTAGGAATTTCATTTTTAACAGCTCGAAGAACATTCGTTCTTCTCTCCCCTTCGCTTCGCTCGGGTGCTCGAAGAACATTCGTTCTTCTCCACTCTTCGCTGCGGCTTGAGGATTGAATTGAAGCTGAAGCTAAAATTTTATCAAAGGGCGCCTGCTTTTCACAACCCTTTGAACCATCGCCGCAGATAAATTGGGCTATTCCTCTTTTAATGAAATCGTATTTGCCGACATTGTTCTCGCCAAACGTTTTCAATTCGGGGATTATCTCAACGGCAACCACCTTGCCTCTTTCCCCTACCAATTCTGCCAAAAGAGCGGTTGTCCAACCGGAACCGGAACCTACATCTAAAATTTTCTCTCCTTCTTTTGGCTCTAATAACTCAATCATAAAAGCCACGACCAATGGCTGGGAAATCGTTTGACCGTAACCAATGGGCAGGGCTTCATTAAGCTGACTCAGATCTTCCATTCCGGGAGTCATAAAATCAACCCTTTTTATTTTTGTGAAGGCAGAAATAATTCTGTCATCTTTTAACCAACCGCCTTCTATTAAATCGTCAATTAGAGACATTAGAATATTATACTATATTTTAACGTATCAAAAAAGGCGCATCTGCTCGGCGCGCATTTTTGTGTGGGCGGGCCTTCGCCCGGCGGAAGTGGGCTTTAACCCGCGAATGCGGTGTGTGTCGGTCTAGAACCGAGACTCTAAGGGTATTTTAAGGGAAAATTTGACTCTTGTCTACTAAGCCGATTGAGGTATCTCGGTCGGAATTATTTTAAACAAAAATACAGAAGGCCGAGTAGAACTCGGCCTTTTATTATAACCCTAACGATTCTTCATATCCCAACATTAGATTCATATTTTGAATAGCATTACCAGCTGCTCCCTTTTCCAAATTATCCAACCGAGCAACGACCATGCGGCGTTCTTCATTGCCAAAGATAAAAATCTCTACAAGGTTGGTATCGTTAGCTCCTAAGGGAGAAAGGAAGCCGTCTCCAATTTTCCCTGTCTCCTCTAAAGATACAACTTTGATAAACTTCTCATCTTGATAATAAGTAGAGAGAATTTCATGAATGTCATTCAGTGCTATTCTTTTCGGAAAAAATCTACCTACTAAAGGAATGAATACTAGCATCCCTTTATAGAAGTTGCCAACTATTGGCACGAAGTTAGGAGTAAAAGCAAGGTCGGTGTATTTTTGCATTTCCGGCAGATGTTTATGTGCCAGTAAGAGATTTTTAGGCCTACAACTAATTTCTGCTCTTCTACCCGGCTCAACGCTCTCAAATTCCTCAATCATCTGTTTTCCACCACCACTATAACCTGTTATCGCATATGAACATATAGGGTAATCGAAAGGAACAATGTGGGCTAAAACTAAAGGCCTTAGTGCTAAAATAAAGCCAGTAGGATAACAACCCGGATTAGTAATTCTCTTGGACACCTTAATCGATTCACGTTGCCTCGAACATAATTCTGCCAAACCATAGGTCCAACCTTCTGCAATTCGGAACACTGTGCTTGTACTGATAACTTTTGTGTTTGGATTTTTAACAATAGATATAGATTCTCGTTCTGCATCGTCCGGCAAACAAAAGATAACTACATCTGCTCCATTAATATATTCTTTTCTTGTCGCGACATCCTTCCTCCTCTCCTCAGGAATCTCCAATAATTGAATATCTTGCCTACTTTGTAATTTTCTCGTTATCGTAAGACCTACTGTTCCATACTGACCGTCTATAAATACTGTTTTCATATTGTCCTCCTTTCTATTCTATTTACAATGTGCTTTTTTATATAAACTTGGCGGGCTACCTCGGTCTAGAACCAAGTATCCAGGAACAAATTTGAGGGATTCGTAGGTTCCGGAAATGAGGCACTTCGGTCGGGTCTTAAATCCAAGTTTGTTCAATTTTACCTGATCAACTTCACAATGTTGATTATTACTTATTTCTTGGTACTACAAACGAGCGTTTAAGATTTCAGAAAGACTCTTTCTTTCTTTTTCGGTCATGGCTTCATTGTAATAAGTGCCGGGAGCAGAAGGAAGTTGTACCGGCATACCCCATGTTTTTCCTTTCCTTCTGGCTAAAATATGAACATGAAATCTTGGAGTATTGCCGGGTAAAAGTCCCCAATTTCCATTTGCTTGAAGATTAAACCAAGGAGCTAATTTTAATTCTTCCATCACTTGTGCTACTTTTGCGGCAATTCTGAATGTCTCAGCGCACAAATCTGGATCAGTCCAAGCAGAAGCAACTTCAACCTTTGGTAAAACTACAACATGTAATCCTTCTTCGGGTGAAAGATGGGGATTAGCTGGTGTAAATACTTCAAATTTTTTGTTAGACCATAAGGTCAATTTTTCTTCTTTCATTTTTTAAAATTTACGGGGTTTCACCTAGTAAAATTTTTCTATCTTTTCCGAGGCATCTCGGTCCTCGATAAAAAATGTTGACTGCGGGCTGGAGGCCGTCCGAACCTGTCTCACTCATATTCAATAGTGGCAGGCGGCTTCTGAGAGATGTCATAAACAACTCTATTAACGCCTTTTGTCTCATTAATAATTCTACTTGAAATCCTCTCTAAAACTTCACTGGGAATTTTTGCCCAATCGGCGGTCATCCCGTCTATTGAAGTTACCGCTCGTAGAGAAATAATATATTCGTATGTCCTGGCATCGCCCATAACGCCAACAGTTTTTAAAGGAAGTAAAACAGCAAAAGCTTGCCAAATTTTGTTATATAAATTAGTTTTTTTAAGCTCGGAAATAAAAATATCGTCAGCTTCTCTTAAAATATCTAATTTTTTCTCCGTTACCTCCCCCAAAATCCTTACTGCTAATCCAGGTCCAGGAAATGGATGTCTTCCTATAACTGACTTGGGCAACCCCAATTC
>Ga0315284_10001294_pt1 | contig 35659 bp, 82 predicted proteins | sample YL17G09_16_MG_FD_203696 | JGI IMG/M metagenome (GOLD analysis project Ga0315284, IMG submission 203696) | Sediment microbial communities from Yellowstone Lake, YNP, Wyoming, USA - YL17G09_16 | ecosystem: Environmental > Aquatic > Freshwater > Lake > Sediment | place: USA: Wyoming | collected... | reverse complement strand
TCCTTGAGGGTCTTTAGATTGATTCGAAGATTTTTAATTGTTTGATCATTTCTTGACGATTCAATTACTTGGTTTACAACTCGCTTAGACTGTTTGTAATATCCAGATAGATTTGTATTGGTCTTTTCAAATGCATCGCGTTCTTTTTTAAATTGAGTAGATAAAGACTCATACACCGCTTCATTTTCCGGCAATGTTTTAATTATTTCTTTGTTAAGTTTGTCAAGAGTCTTATCAAAAGTTGCTTGCTCTTTTGCAAGTTGTTCTTTACTTTTACCAACTTTTTTATTTGTTGCTACCAACTTTCTTAATTGACGTTCTGCTTCTTTTCGTCTTGCAGATATTTCTAGCCTCTGTACTTCAAAATCCAAAACCGCTTCTTCGCTTTGCTTGATTTGTTTCTTCAGTTTCTGGTAAAGATTGTTCTCTGGACCAAGATGAACGTATTTTGCGAACTCTCGCCTAAAATTTTCTAACACTTTAGATTCAAGGCCGATGTCCTTAACGATCTCTTTTAGTGTTAGATTTAATTCGGCTTTCTTTTTTCGAAGAGCCTTAAGTTCTTCATCTTTCTTTGTGTCGTTGGCCATTGTTTACTTCTCTTCGTCTGGGTCGTCTACTTTAATTTCTTTTTTCTTGTCGTCTTTATCAATCTTGTTTGTCTTACAATGCATATTTTCAGTGTGTTTTCTTATATTTGAATCGTCGATAACCGCTGCCCCACAGTAAGCTAAAACAATAGAAGATAGACAAAAGAACACTGTGTCGACAATTGATGCAAGAGATTCTAGCTTTGTTTCGGATACGCAGAATAGCAAAAGAAGTGTTAGACCCAATATCGAATATAAAGATATCCAGGCCATCTTTCTACGACTTTTTCTTCTCCGTAAATTTTCATCAACGGAGACTCCGCCTATGTTGAATGGCAGTTTCATTGGTTCCTTTTAACTTTTTCTATCTCTTCGTTCTCTTTCTTAATCTGGTCCGTCAGTAACATTAAATAAATTTCTCTCTCAAATGGAATCATATTTTCCAGTTCTTCAAGACTAAACTTATGATGATACATCAAGCTAAAGTTAGTCTTATACAAGTTCTCTAATGTCTCATCACCAAGGGTTATTGAAAAAAACTTTGTAGCCCTTTAATAGTTTGAACATCTTTTCTGCCACACTTCGAGCAACTTAAATCAACTTCGCATTCAATTTGTGGCATGTTCAAAATAAACGCTGACATTTTTTCAAACTGTTCTGGCGTCAGACTATCAATGAACTTTTCATACTCTTCATCAGTTATGTCTGCTGCCGGATACACCATGTCTTTGTCGTACACCGACTCAATGCACATGCGAATCAGTTTAAAGATCAACTCAACATTTTCTTCAGATTTATCTTTGTTTAATTTTTCCACAAGTGAGTATCGTGGATATTTCATAATGACACCAACTTCGTTTGTAATTTCAATATTTGGTGTGACATCTGGATTGAACTTTACTTCAATGTCGTTCAAATTGATGGCGATCTGTTTGGGCTTTTTGCACTCTTCACATTCCGATTTTTCAATCCCAGAAAATTTTAACCTAACAACTTCGCCCTTTGACTTTGATCGAACTTTCAAAAAGATATATTCCAGATCAAACAGAGCAAGTTCTTCAATTGAATGTTCCTTCAAATCTACAATGCAGTTTGTTAAGATTTGCTTGACCACCTCAACCGACTGGCGTTCATCGCCCGCTTCCAGGGCCATAAGAAGAACCTTTTCCTCCTTGACCAAAAACGGTCGGCACCGAATTGGTTTCTTTGTAGATGGAACAGTTAATTCAAATGTAGGCACGGACAACACAGGAAAAGACATAATATCTCCTTAATATTAAAGCCAATATCTATATGCAAAACGAACTTCAATTTTCAAGTAATCATCAACATTATTATACGAAAGCGGTTGTGTAATAACTTCTATGGGATAGCACTCAAAGCATTGAATTGTTTTGATTGCTGTATTGGATTCATCTAACACAGTGATTTGAATTCCACCAATATAGTTATCGTAAAACTCTAATTTGAATTGGGGTTCTAGTGGAGCATTTGGATTTCCTTTGGGCGTTAGCGGCGCAGGATTGGCAACTTTAGTATCGGCTCTTTGAAGAATCAAAGCTTGCCAAGAATCGAAGAAGGTGCGCTCAATCATAAGTGGAGAGCAGATAAACACCATAGCCAAGTCATTGAACACATTCAAATAAGGAACTTTTCTGATTGGGCCAAACTGCTTATCTTCTTGAGTTGCTAATAAAATGCCCGGAAATTCTACAGCCTCACAGGCAATTGATAAATGTTGCATCGTTGTAAAACTTCCGGCCAAAGCCAGCGGGGGAGAAATCAGAACCTCGTACCGGTTGGCTCTTGCTACGCCCTCTTTAAATGCTGATTTGAATTCGTCTATTGTTCTTGCCATGTAAAGTATTTATGTTAGGAGTTTAATCCCAAGTTTTTTAAGAAAAATTTCATCCCACACCTGAAATTTAACATTCATAGAATCCGCATATTTTTTAGCGGCCCTCCATTTACATTCATTCTGAACATATTCAAGCAGTTGGTTTTGATATGCTCTAGTTTGTTTACCGCTCTTTGGAAGCTTCGGAGGAGATGTTTTACTTTGTGGTTTAATTTCAATCAGATATATGTCTCCGTTCTTGAAAGTAACATTGAAGTCTATATAATATCTATGGTATTTATTATCAATTTCACATAAATATGGAACAATAACAGATTCGCTCCCCCAATGAATCACGTTTGAATTTTCGTCGCACCAGTGCATGAAACACAGTTCCCACGATGACCTATAAATAATAGGTGAAGTTCCTAAATACTTAGTAGGATATTTTGGTGAATAGTGACCTTTATAGGTTAACATATTGATATTTATTCGATAGGATAAAGATGGCAGCATCGGGCAACCCCAATATTCAGAAACAGAATTTTCTAAACGAATCGACCCGTAGACCCGACTTTGCATTTCCAACCAATCTCTGGAGTGACCGGCAGGGGGTTCCATTTGTAAATTTTCGTGTGGTTCCTCCGTTTGCCGACATCCGACAAGGAATGTTCAACATTGCGCTTTTCATGCCGCCTTCAATGCGAATCTCTTACAACTCAGTTTGGGAAGAAATCGATCTGTGGACAGCCAATCAGGTTGCGGTGAATGTAGTTCAGGAAAATTATCAGAAACAGGGCGAGTTTGGATCGGCCATCCGCGATACTATGCAGAGTTGGGGAATCACAAACATTGGAAGTGACATGACCGGGTTAAATGTCAACGCAGTATTTCAGAAAGCTTCGCGCACGGCGGTCAATCCTCATGCATCATTATTATTTAAAAATATGTCCTTTAGAGAATTTAAACTCGATTGGCTATTGTTTCCTAAAAATGAAGCTGACACACAATCAATTAAAGATATTATCTTCCAGTTTAAATATGCAATGCATCCCGGAGGAACACAAAATACCGGAACATTTAATAATGCGGCGCTGTCGAACTTCTTGGGTATTCCTGAAAATTTTATTATTAGCTTCTATGCGCCCCACGTTAAATCGTTGGTCAAAACACACCCTTGCGCTTTAATGTCATGTGATGTAGAATATAATGCCGCTGGTGTTCCGGCTTATATGAAAAATGATTATCAAGCCTGTACCAGTTTAACTCTTCATTTTAAAGAGTGCGCTATCATTACAAAAGAAAACATCGCACAGGGATGGTAAGAAATGCAATACTTTTCAATGTTTCCTACAGTCGAGTATTGTGATAATCAAGTTGTCAATATCATGGCACGAAACAAAATTATCGATGCTATTAAAAATTTGACATACGTTTATTACGAATACACGGTCAAGGACTACGAACGCCCGGACATCTTAGCTAATACTTATTATGGAAATTACAAACACGCTTGGTTAATTTTTTATGCAAATGACATTTATGATCCGATTAGAGAATGGGTTTTGAGCGAACGCGACTTCACAAAATATCTGAACTACAAATATAGGGAAGAAAACTACTCAAGTATTTGGAATTCTGGAATTGATTACAAAGATAATGATACAGTCATTTATCAAGATGCAGTTTATATTTGTATTGCCAATCATACATCAGCCGTCCCAGGCGAGCTGCTAGACTCAGCTCTATGGTATCGAATGTCCGAAACTTTAAGACCGGGATTTCAAATTGCAAATCAAACGACATATGAATACAGAAACCGGGAAAATCTGATTGTCGATTGGGACAGTTGGTATTTTGATGTCGTAACAGAGATCAACGCAACAGCAGTTCAAAGTAATTATGATTGGTCACAATACTTAACCAATTCTCAGGTTGTGCGTGTAATTAATGAGAATGATGTTATTTACAATATTACGATGATTCCTATCGAGGTCACGCCGGGCCATTGGGTAGCCACCTTTTCTAAGAGCAGAGTTACTGTTAATTTAAATCGAAAATTTAATCCTAATCAAATTGCCTTCACCGTTAGTACGGGCGGATCAAAGCGCCCTATTAGCGCATATACCAATGAGTGGGAACTAAACGAAAAATTAAGACATATAAAATTGATTGATAAAAATTATGCGCCACAGATTATTGACGAGTTTAAAAAGCTGTTTAGTTAAATATGCCCATTGATAATACACCACCAAATGGAGACGGCAGTGCGCCAATCGGCATAGATGTTGGCGATGCGTGGAGTTCTATTCAAAGCGACATAATTCGCCATCCATATGATTTTAGCATTGATTATATTAAGCTGCACCCCTGGAACGGATCGGAGCCACTAGACCTGACAAACGTTCATGCTGGTATGAACATTTTTGAAGACATATTTAATAATTATCTGACCGGAAATATTGCATTGGTTGAAGGCTGGGACTTACCAATGTTATTTCCTTTGATCGGAGAAGAGATACTTGAAGTTTGTTGGAAACGCCCCGGAACAAAAGACGCACCGCCAACCGGAACCGGATATTCTCTTCCACAAGATTTTCCCGGAGCAACCGCATCGCAAACAGTACAGCCAACCGAAAAATGGATTATGAAATTTCGGGTCATTAAAATGACCGAACGCAATCACGTTCGCGATAAAGTTCAAGCATATACTTTACACTTTGTTTCTCCCGAAGCTATTCAAAACAATAAAAAGAAAGTATACAAATCATATAAGAAAAAACTATACTCCGATATTGTGACTGAAGTATTCAATGAATATCTTTTGAAAGATAAACCGATAGAAAGCGAAGTCACGAAATATGAGCAGGACTTCTGTGTGTCTCACTGGACCCCCGCACAGACAATCAATATAATTGCATCTAGATCAATTCCGGCCAAGCATTCTGGTTCGAGCTACATATTCTATGAGAGCTTAAAGAACTTTCATTTCTCTTCTCTAGAAACTTTATTTGAACAAAAGCCAACCGAGACATTCCTTTATCAGTGGAAAGATGTCTGGTTGAATCTTTTAAACAGACGAATCGAAGAGGAAGTAAGAACGGTAGATGGCTATGAATTTGCAGAATACTTTGATGTTCTGGCCAATTTGCAACAGGGAATGTACGCTTCAAAACTTTGGACATATGACATTATACGACAACGATACTTCATTTATAAGTTTGATTATCTCAAACAGTTCGGCGAACAGGTCCACTTAGATCCAGAAAAACCTTGTACGCCAACGTTAGATGCGCTCGGAGATCCACACGAGGCGCGATTTGATTTAATGAGTACAAACAAAGATCACGATATCATTCCTTGGATAGCCAGCAAAGAGCCAGGTATTCGTCCATCAAAGATTGAAGAGTATGTATTGCACAGGCAGTCACAAATGCAACAAATTAACGGAGTTCGCATTACATTAACTCTGCCGGGAAATACTGATCGCAGAGCCGGAAATGTGATTTTCTTTGCGATGCCCAACGCGATGTCTTCTCCCGAACATTGGAATGAACCAGAAAAATATCTATCTGGAAAGTATCTGATTGCAGCACTCAGGCACCGAATTCAAAAGGGCGGATATGTCCAAGACATCGAAATCATCAAAGATACATATGCTAAGAAGATTGAGTATACTGACCCTGTGCCAATTTATCTAGACGTAACATAACAATATGAGAAAATTAACTCCCAAATTGCAGCGTAACCATGCCGGGCTTGACGGTTTTATATGGGCCGTTGGTGTAGTCGAAGATCGAAACGATCCTCTAATGCTTGGTAGGTGCAAAGTTCGATACTTCGGCTGGCACTCAGAAGATAAACAGGAAATGCCGACCAGCAAACTTCCATGGTCGGTTCCGATGATCCCCCTAGACAGCGGCAGAAATCCCATTGGACCAAAAGAAGGAGACTGGATTTGCGGATTTGCAAGAGACGGAATCATCTTTCAAGAACCGGTGATGATGGGAATTCTTCCTGGCATTCCAGAGATAGAAGCTAATCCGGCAAAGGGGTTCAATGATCCTAGACCCGATTCGGTCTTGAACTCAGATACAGTTCCAAGAAATCCCTTAAGCCACCCAATTCAACATGACGACGGCACTGGATCAGAATTGATTGAGCTTGGTCAAGTTTCTCGCTTTCCCCAAAACGAACCAAATGATGGAATGTTAAGATTTGTAGATCAAAAAGAAGCCATTACAAATCGTTTTGAAAGAAATGAGTTTCAGACACAAACAGTTGTTAAAGCAAAGAAAGATAATCTAGAGATAGGTCAAACAAATGTTCCAGAAGACAGTGATACGCCCAATCCAGCGCCGCACGTTAATTCGGGAGTTGGATCAGATGCTTTATCAAACATTGAACATTTTACAGAAAAAGAAACTCCGTATGCCGGGAAGTATCCATACAATCATGCATATTTCTCAGAGTCTGGCCATTTAATTGAGGTTGATGATACTCCCGGCGCACAAAGGCTACATTGGTATCATAGATCAGGATCATTTAAAGAAATTCATCCAAGCGGGCTAACTGTAGAAAAAATCGTAGACAAAGAATATCACATTGTTTTAAAGGGACGTTATACACATATTGAAAACTCGGATGTCGAAGTCGTTGATCATCAAAAACAAATAGTTGTAAATAAAAATAGTTTGTCTGGACAAAATTATGATCTTACAGTATGTGCTAATTCAGACATGAATTTTACAATTCAAAAAGGACAGCACAATACTTATGTAATGGACGGCGACCGAAATGCTAGAGTTAATAAAAATAATTACTATCTAATTCAAGAAAATGAAGTTGGTACAATTAAACGCAATCGGGCCGTAACTATATGTGCCGATGATACCTTACATGTGTATGGTAATGTTAACATCATTGTTCATAAAGATTGCAATATTAACGCTGGCGGAAATATCAATGTCCAGTCTGGAAAGTCCATGAATTTTATTTCCGGAACCGACATGACATTCTTCTGCGGCGGGAATATGAAAACGAAGGTAGACCTGAATAAAAGCCAGCTTGTAATCGGAACTGAAACCAACCATGGAGTTGCTCCATACAGTAGACTGTGCGACACAAACATTTCAGTTAGAGCAATTGGAAACTATCAGCAGAAATCCTTGATGTATAATGAAGTTGCATTGATGCAAATAAAAAGAACCGCGCCATCGATTACTGATGTTGCAATTGGGGTTGGAACATATAAATGTCTTGGCTTTGATATTAAACTTCAGGCGGGAAGAATCATCAACCTAGATTCAATGATAGATATCAAAGCAAAGGCCGAGAAGCTTGTCAAGTTAGAATCGACATTAGATAACATCGAATTTCACGCAGTAAAAGACGTATTTGCAAAAGCCAAACAGTGGATTCATTTAGAAGCATCTGAGCTTCCAGGCTATGGCATTCTTGCAAAAGCCGAGAAAGGCATTATGAAACTTTGGGCAGACGCAAATGTTTGGCTGAATGAAGAACTGCCTCTTTATCATGCTAAAGATGAAGTTCCCATTTATCCCCTAAGCGAATATATTCCCCCAATTAATATTCCCTTTCTTCCAGACATAACAAAAGTAATGGGGCAACTTTCAGAAATGGCCAATGAAGCCGTGACAGCGGTTACAGACTCCGCCTTATTTCAAGTGGTCGCCGAAGTCAATGCGCTTGTTACACAAGTTGATACAATGGTAATGAATGCCGTGAATACATTCTCCAATCTCCAAACCATGGCGGAAAGCGTAATGGCGCAAGCTTTAGCTCCAGTGCAAGGAATAATTGCTTCTGTTAATCAAGTTCAGGGGCTGGTAAATACGGTTTCATCAACGGCAGCAAACATAGGACAGTCATTTTCGGCTTCTGCCTTACAATCGGTTTCCAGTAATATTACTTCTCAAATCCAAGATCATATTAATAGTGCTGGTGGTATTGTTGATAGTGCCACACAGCAAGTTATCAATTCAGTAAATAGTACTGTGTCGGGATATACCTCAACGATTAATACTTTCATCAATAACGCCGATCAAATGATATCAGCCGGAAAGACTGCTTCAACTGGATCATTTTCTACTTTATCTGAGACAACACAACAGCAAGTTGCAGCAATCGTTGGCAAAGTAGAGACTCCAATTCCAGGCGCAGTACAAAATGCGATAGATAGTGTACTATCCACTTATGAACCGGCACTCGAAGATTATACTTTAAAGGTGGTTCCAAGGCCAGATCAAAGTGGATGCGACGTGACCATAACATATACTGATACGAATGTTTGCTCAACGCCTTGGCAAGATCACACTGTTTATAAGAAAAACGATAGAGTTTATGTAGGATCAAATATATATACCGCACTAGAAGATCATACTTCCAGCGGAACCTTTTCAAATGATTCATTAAAATGGAATGGCGGAACTGTTTCAGATGCCGATCCATATACTGAAAAGTTTTATTATGACGGGGATCGCGCTTTGGTTAATGGAAATCAAATTCACAGATGTACAACAAGGGGCGCTGGGGGAGCAACTTTTGGAAGCGGGGCCGCCGCGTGGGAACTTGAACGTACCGCAACGCCAGTTGAAGTTAATTTCTTTGTTGATCAAACACCGATGGATCATGAATCATAAATAGTTACATATGCCACCAAGAACTAGAACATATAAAGATCTCGATTTGAATTTTCTTGTACATCCCACTACCAAGGACTTGGTGTACATCAAAGACATCGATTCAGTTAAAAGGGCCGTAAAAAACATAGTACTTACAAACTTTTATGAAAGACATTTCAACGATTCATTTGGTTGCGGCATCCGAAGCCTTCTATTTGAGCCAATGTCTTTCTTTACTGCATTATCTATTCAACAGACAATTGAAGAAGTTTTAACGGTTTATGAGCCAAGAATTGAATTAATATCCGTTGAAGTCGAGATGGACAGCCAGGAAGAGCTTGGATATGATGTTACAATTACATTCAGCATCAAGAATCAGATTGCTCCACTGACTATTGAGTTTTTTCTAGAAAGGGTCAAGTAAATGACAAACCCAGTTATCAAAGTATCAGAATTAGATTTTAGTCAGATTAAGCAGAATCTAAAAGACTTTTTGCGGCAAAAGCCAGAATTGATGGACGCCGATTTTGAAGGCAGTGGATTTGCGTATCTGATCGACATCCTCGCATATTACTCGGCGTACAACGCTTTCTATCTCAATATGGTAGCAAGTGAAATGTTTCTTGATAGCGCCCAGCTCCGAGATTCGGTTCTTGCAAGAGCTAAGATGCTTGGATATCTTCCAAAGTCTAAGAAATCTTCTAATGCAACTCTAAAACTTCAGATGGGGCCGGATTCTCAATCGGGCAGCGAAATTCCTGCAACAGTTCAAATTCCAAAAGAGGCAAAGTTTGTTGGCTATAATACAGATGATACGAAGTTTGAATTTGTAATTACGGAACCCAAAACTCTTTATCTTGTTAACCCAGATGGTTCTGCCAGTGACTTTCATGATGTTTCGACCCTTGCATTTCCGTATGGATATTTTGAAGTTGAAGTTGTGGTACACGAAGGAACATTGCTAACGCACCGGTTTCCTGTCACGTCTGATACGGGAGCAAAGTTTGTTATACCAAATTCGGGCGTCGATATTAATCTGATGACAGTAACAGTTCAAGAGTCAGACAAAAATCAAGCCAGGACATTATACAGCCGAGCAACAGATATTACCGAACTGACTTCGACATCTAAGGCTTATTATCTTCAACAATCAGCCGGAGATCTTTATGAAATATATTTTGGTGATGATGTCCTATCAGCTTCAATTAAAGCGGGCAATATTGTAATAGTTGAGTATGTTGTTTGTAATGGCGCGACGCCAAATGGAATTAAAGAGTTTTCGTCTGGCGGTCCATTTTATATATTACCAGATAGTTATAATCAACATACCAATCATTTCGTAGATATAATTGAAACAGTATCAGAATCTACCGGCGGCGAAGACGAAGAATCATTGAAGAGTATTAAAAATACTGCGCCGATCAATTTTGAGATGCAAAACCGAGCCGTCACAAAGTTGGACTTTGAACAGCTTGTGCAACGACTTTATCCAAGAATTGATTCCATTACGGTGTGGGGCGGCGAAGATAATGACCCGGCAGAATATGGCAGAGTCTTCTTGTGTATTAAGCCAGCAGAAGGATATGTTTTAGATAACACAGACAAGGATGTTATTATAAATGGTATTGTAAAGCCTCGCTGCACACTGACACAAGAACCAGTGATTGTTGATCCGGATTATGTAAATCTTGTAGTAAAGACGGACGTGAAGTTTAACTATCGTTTGACCACCAAAACAAAACAAGAAATTCAATATCTGGTATATAATGCCATTCTCAATTTCAATGAAGTAAACCTAGAGAAGTTCGAACGGGGCTTCATCTATTCCGACTTCGTTGAGATGATTGATAATTTAGATCCAAGTATACATTCTAACTTGACAACAATCAGATTGAAGAAGACTATTACACCAACTCTTGAGTTAAAAGAAACATACGCTCTCAAGTTTCTTAACGCTCTCGATGTATATGACAACAAGAACCCATACGGCAAAGCAATTTATTCTTCAATGTTTTATTATGTTGACCCGGTAACCAAGTGCTTCTTTGCTGAAGATTCTTTTAAGAGTGATATAATGTCTCTGTTTAAAATTGATCCCTACAATAATCAACTTGTTCGAATTGCAAAGATGGGAACAATCGATCACGCAAACGGCAAGATTGAAATTACTGAACCATTTGTTCCGGCCAGTTGGGTAAACAAATATGAGAAGATTGATTTCTTCGCCAAGCCGGTTGTGAATGATATCACATCGGCCAGGGATCTTTTGTTGGTAATTGATCCAGTTGACATCTTTGTAACAGCAAAAGAAGTAAGCTCCTAAGTTATTGATTTCATTTATCAATAATAAAATTTGACTCGCGGTTCGATTCTGTGCTATTCTAAAAATACAGGACGACAGACACGTTAAGTTATTGGGACTGCCTTCTTGTATAGACACAATAACTAGTTATGGCCATAACGTTTTATTATGTGGCCGGGCGCTGCACCGAAAGCTGTAAGACGGCAAATAAATTAAGCGAGGTTCGAAACTTGCTGAAACTTATTAGTAGGTGCATCTCGGTCAACCCGATTTAAAATGATAGAGTGAATATGATTACATCATGTGAAAGAGTTCAAGATCATTTAACAATTCGATACGCACAACAGGTTCCATCTAAGCAAGAAATCTTTGACCTCGTACTAAATAAGTTCGGTGACGAGTTTGATGATTTTCGTTATTTGGTTACTGAAGATATTGGAAATTCTGGAACTGGATTGGTTCTGGTTGATATTGATTTTGGGAATATTGAGTTTTAATCATGGCACGAAGACCTCCTGAAAAAAGGATATATAATATCCGACTTTACTTAAATGCTTGTATATTATTAGACGCATTTAAATCAGACGCAAGCCCACCCCAGGAGCTGACATACCCATTAAGGGAGCAGGTTCTTGGCCCACGCCAACTAGTCTTTGGCAATCCTTGGTATAATGAAGCACACGATACTTTTGAATATTCTTTGCTCAGAAAAGAATAATATGATGACACTACAAGAAAAAGCACTTAGAATAATCGAGGGCCTTTGTCTTACAGCAGAAGAGAAGACAGCCGAGACTACACTGAACTTGATTTACAAATATGCTCACATCGCTGCCAGACCTTCTTGCTCACATCCAGAGCGGGAAAAGGAACTGGATGCAGTGTTAAAACTGATGACTTACAATAAGGTCATATGAATTATCTAACACTTGAAGAATGTAAAGATGGATATCTTTACAGAATCAGTTCTCGTAACTTATCACTCGGAGTATATTCTTCCGCCACTAAAAGCTTTTATGGAATTAGAACTAAGTTTGGAGATAGGTTCATAGATGACGAATTTCATTGGGATCTTGGGCCACCATACGGAACCTGCAAACCACGACAAGAATTAGAAGAGTGCCCTATTCACTTTGCTGGAGAACTACATCCGTTATCGGGCAACGACTCATATGATACATGGCGGTATCAAAAGATGATAAACTCCAAAGAATTATTTAATTGGATAGCTTTTAAGTTGAAAGAATTTAATAGTTCATATAGCAGCCCATATGATAAGGAAGACAATGAATAAAGAACTGATTGAAGGTTATCTGAGTGTTGTTCAAGAGTCCATCCGAGATTATCAAAATGCAGGGGAATCGGTTCCTGGAGATCGAAGACTTCAAAAAAATACTCTAGAAGCAATTTTAGAACTGAATGAACGACTGAAAAGAGTTGAGGGATATTTGGGCGTATTTAGAGAGGTGTTCAAAAAGTAATTATGTCAAACTTAGATGAAGCTAAAACAATTCTGGTCAATACCTTAATTGGTATACTTGATAACGACTTTCTAAAGTATCAACCAGATCCAGTTGTAATTGGTCCATTCACTGGTGCTACTACCGATAAAGAAGTTTTGCTAGTAAAATTGAATGATACATACGCGGTGTGTTTTAAACTATACAATAAAAGCCTGGTGCGTCTTATTAAGATGCAAAATAACCTGACCGTTTCAGGTATCACTATAGTCAGCGAAAGGCTGTCCAGAAAGATAAAACAAAGATACGACTGGTGCTGTTCTCAGATCGCATTAAACGAAATCAACAGCTTCTTAGATTTTTTACCAGAGGAGACTAAATGTACGCCCCAGAACAAATCATCCAAGAAATTGTTAAGCGAACACCGATAAATCAGTTTACAAAAACTCTAAGAGGTGTTAAGTTTAAAGATGTAGAATTTATCTTTGCTACTGATAAAGTAGTTGAAGATCCTTGTATTGTGGCCAAAAGAAAAGGAACAAAGCACGAACATTTTATTAGATCGAAATCAATTAGAGAACGGTTAATATCTATCTTTGAAAGTATTTAAATGGCCAATCCCCCTAAAGAACTAAGTGATTTTATTAATGCTGGGTTGAACTGCAATAAAGATATCTCAACCGCCCTTGAAAATTTAATCGATGACTTACATAGTAAAGGACTGATAGATAAAGTGAATAATAGTATAATCAAGACTCTTTATGAGAAGAAAGAATTTGAATTAAAGCAATTCAGATTTCCTGAAAATACTTCTGGCCTACTTAAAGTATCTCGGGAAAAAGATGGAACTCTTTGTTTGCATACTAAGGCAAGCATTTTTAAAATAACTGTAACGCCGGACTTTAGAATCGTTATAGAACATAAAGATAATAGAAAACCCTATGTAAATAATATTCAAATGCGTAGTCCGGTTGAGATTGTTTACAAATGAATACTATGTACTGGCATTGTCATTTTTGTAATAGAAACGAAAAGAAAACCTTTCTTTTAGCCAGAGCCTATGATACAATCTCTGTCTGTAATAAGTGCTACTATGAAAGATATGCAACAAGATGGCAGAAACTTTTGTACATAATTGGTGGGAGATTTTGGATATTTGAATTATAATTCCGTAGTTTAATTGGTTAAAACAAAGCGCATCAGTTGATCGAGTTGCGAGGAGATGCTGGTTCGAATCCAGTCGGAGTTTTTGATTTGATGCATATGAAACTTCAAGAACAAGATAGAACGTTGGGGGGCTTTCGGGTTTCATTCGAAATGCTGAAAGGTAAAATGTTGTATGGAATGGCCTTCCCTTTATTCGAAGAGGTTGCCATTCAAACATTCGAAGAAGCTCTTGAGATGTGTCAAGTAATAAGCAAGCTCCAAAATGCCTACAACATTTTTCCAATACACGCAGTTGATTTTAGTCCAGTGAAAGATTTTGAAAAGTATATATTGAAGGAACGGTAATTATGAATCAAAAACTCTTACAAGAAGTCGCGCACCTTCTTAGAAAGTATTACGATGACAGAGGCGCAAAGCTGGAACAATATGCTGAACAAATCATTAAATTGTGTGACGACCTTCATAAAAATGAACAACTTATACTCGAATTGAATAAAGCATCAATTCAAGTGCCGCTTGCCCACAACCAACAATTGATCGCAGGCCGCGCCCTTGGTACAGATTGGGAGTTATATAAAAAATATATTGCCGATGAAATTGAGTATCAAGTAAATAAAAAGTTTAATACTATTAGAATTTATACGAAAGAAAATTAAGATGAAAATAGCATTAGACCTAGACAACACAATTAATGGCGCTCCTGAGTTCTGGAGTTTTATGTCCAAGTTATTAATAGATAACGGCCACGAAGTTCATGTAGTTACTGATAGGGATCCAAACTATCACTGGGAATATACTAAGAACGAACTAGAAGAACTTCAAATCTCTTATACTAAATTAATGATCACTGGCGCGAAAGCAAAGTATTGTTATGACAATGGTATTGAATTTGCCGTTGATGATTATGCTCCTGACTATTATCGGAGCCGAGAGACGACTAAAAACATAAGTCCATATGTTCAGATCGTACATTTATCACATAAGGACTCGCCTCCAGAAGAAGTTAAAGAGCCAACTGAAAAAGAAAGCGGAGATTGGCCAACCTACACGGCAGATGAAGATAATGATGAATGAAATAATAATGGTGCAACTATTTTCGATAATTGTTCTTCTAGCAGTAATATTGCTGGCGGCATATATCGATAGGCGATAATTATGTGTGAGCTATTGAGGCGTGATAAAAAGTTCTTCGACCTCGCCAGAAAGATGTCTCATAAATCCAATCACCATAGACATAAACTCGGATGTGTCATTACAAGAAAAAAAACAATTGTTGGTATTGGATGGAATCAAATTAAGAGTCATTCTGCGGCCCCTACCAAATTTCATATGATACATGCTGAATTCCATGCAATTCTTGGAGTGTTACCATCGGATATTAATGGGGCTACTGCATATGTTTATCGAGAACATAAAGATGGAAAAGTGGCTATGGCAAAACCCTGCTCCATCTGTCAACGTATGTTTCGGGACTGTAATATTAAAAAGATATATTATACAACAGAAGCAGGATATGAAATATTACAATTAGATTGACAATATGGCTAAATCTTTTTCAAAACATATTCATATTCCAACTAAAGGAGAAGGCCGCCGTGAAAGAAGTTCAAGTTGATAACAATAATCAAGTTATATTAAATTTTGATATAACCAGCAATTTTAATGCATATCAATTCTATGCCCGACAGACTGCAATATACCCCAACAAAAACAAAGACTTAACGTATGTCAGCCTCGGAGTTGCTGGCGAGGCCGGTGAAATTTGTGAAAAAATAAAGAAGGTTATTCGAGATAAGAATGGAATTGTGGACGAGCAAACTAAAAAAGAAATATCAAAAGAGATCGGGGACGAAATTTGGTACTTGGCCAATCTTGCATCAGAACTTGGATTAAATCTTCAAGATATAGCCAAAGAAAATCTTATAAAACTTTACGACAGAATGGCTAGAAATAAACTTCAAGGTTCAGGAGATAACAGATGACAGCACCAGGAGAAATGGTTTACTTAGTCTTTGTTAAGCAAGGCGACACTTGGGATGTTCGTTGGGTCTTTCAGAATAGAGAAGACGCCGAAAAAGAAATTGAATGCATGGAAGATAAAGTGGGTTCGTATAATCTTTACCTAAGAGCAATGGAGCTATCATGAAAACGCCGAATGCCATCGGAGGATTTCAACAAAGAATCTGGGAAAACTTAATAGAAAGAAAACCCGATGTATATATTTACTACACAACTGAATTGGAAGACCCGCTGTTTGCTGTTGCCACTAGGGCAGATGGAACCGGCTTCTGGTTTGATGCATTCAAGACGGTAAAGCAAGCTATAAAGTTCTGTGAGAAGTTTGAATTAGAAGTTGAAAGAATCTATCTCAAAGGAGATACGATTGACGAAAACTCGTAAGAAAATAAATATTGGCAAGAAGTCTAATACTTTTTCGCCAATGAACTTATTTCCAAGCTATCCGTTTAAGTGCCGATGTGGCCACGAAGCAAGGCACAGCCTAAGTGCAGAAGCTTCTAAAATCATTCATAAAATCAAATGCCCCAACTGTAACAAGGAAGCCGTCGGAACAACCGGACAACTAGCAAACGACATGTGGTTTGGTATTATGCGCGATGTAATTGATATTACTAAAGAAAATAAAAATTGACAGAATGTTATATATTTGCTATGATTAAAGTGACAGAATGATTATGTGAGGTGACCATGGAAAAACGTGAGCCGGTTGTTGAACAGGAGATTTGGGAAGACGAGCAGTTTCTGATTCAAGCAGAACTTCAAAGCTGCGAAGAGCTATCTCGTTACGAAGATTTGATGCGGCGGCTAGATAAGATTATGGGGAAATAATGACACCAATTACCTTTGCTCAGGCCATATGTTTAAGCTTGCTAATTTTAAAACTGTGTGGTATTATCACTTGGTCCTGGTGGTGGTTAATATTAATATATCTTGTGGTCAAATAAATGTTCGAACTGATTTATGATAAGTGGTCCTCGGTTGTCAAGAGAGAAGTTGATAAGCATATCATCTTAATGCAGGCCAAGGGAAGACTTGAAGGCGCTTTAATGATTTTTGATATTTGGATTATTAGCCATCTATTGAAGTATATCTAATGCAACCTGTCTATACACACGATTGCTCCAGGTGTACGTTCTTGGGCAACTACAAAGAGACACTCACAGAGTATAAAGCGTCTGATCCGCTTCACCAAGTATCGACCACCATTAAATATGATTTGTATTGTTGCGATGGATTCTATCGTTCCATCATTGTTCGATTTGGAAATGAGGATTGGGAGTATTATTCTGAGCCGGAATGCTGCGTAAGAGATAGATTTTCTGGTGATTTTGAATTTGATCCTAGTTTAGATCAACGTGCTATCTATCGAGCCTATTGCTTATCTAAAAAAGTAAGATATTCTTTTCAAGTGTGGAGAAATATAATGTTGAAAAAGTTTGGCCACATATGTCGATATCAAACGAAGAAAGAGAGAGCGAAGTTAGTTTTAGTTAATCTTTTAACATTGGTGGATATTGCCATATACTTTTTAACGCTCACGACATATGAAACATCCTTTCACCAAAAGCTTTTGTTCAGTGGATTCCTAGAGGAAGAATGAAAGTTATTGTTGCTGGTACAAGAACCTTTATTCATTATAGACTTCTAAATGAAGTACTCGATGACTTTATGAAAGAGTGCTGCGTGACAGAGATTGTATCTGGAGGAGCAAAGGGCGCAGATCAATACGGAGAAATTTGGGCAGAAGAAAATTCCATTCCAGTAAAAATATTTGAAGCTGATTGGGCAAGACACGGGAAAGCCGCTGGGCCAAAACGAAACCAACAAATGGCAAACTATGCAGACTATTTAATTGCTTTTTGGGATGATAAAAGTCGCGGTACAAAATCTATGATAGACAAGATGTATCGAGAAAACAAACCTGTTAAAGTTGTTCATTACAAACAATCAATTGACATTTCATTTTAAATTGATATACTACCATGAGAGTTAGAATAATTGGATATGGCGCAGTGCTGGCCAACGAATCTTCTTTTGAGCTTGATTATCTTAGAATGTATTTGAAACATAATAAAATACCGCACACCGAAACAAAGAACAGGGAGGATCAAGTTTTGATATATGTTCAGGAAGATCATATTAGCAGACTGCCCAAGAATAAGTTTGGAACATATCTTCCAATTTCAGAAACAGATGGGCCAGGCATTTACGAAATTTATAATATTGACACAAGGTAATATGCAAAAGTATAAGAAGAAAGATATTGGTTCAATCGTGGAAGCCGACAAAGAAGGATCAATCTGGTATCTCAAACATGTGGATGGCTGCACCACAAGACTATCCGATTCCAAATTTAAACTAAGATATGAAAAGGTAGAAGAAAATGAAAGTTAAACAACTGATCGAGGAACTACAGAAGCTTGATCCAGAATTTGAACTGCTGGCAAAGGCCCCCGACTCTGGCTATAATACCGTTGCCGAAGTTAAACCTATAACAGTTGTTCCGTGGAAATTTCATGGAACATCTTATTATAACTGTGACTACGTTCATGATCTTGCCGGTTATGCTGCATATGAGATTGTAGCGAAAAAAACAACAAGCTAGGATTGTGTTAAACATAAATACTTGTGTACGATACTTTAAGCCACTTAGCAGTAAGATTCGACATCTCACATGGAGCTTTGCACAAAAATCCTGTGGTTGGAAATCTTTATTAATGTAATTATAATAGTAACTTTATTATTTATATCTGGAGTTTGGCCATGAATCTAAAAAGTTATCGTGCCTTTGAAATGGATCTGTGTGATCTTCAAGAACTTTTAGCGGAATACTTCACAGAACAATCAAAGTCAAGTCTTAAAGATCAAATTCTTTTCGGCTTTCCTTTTCCAACAAACATCAAAGCTCTATCAGTTGAAGGCGCGGTTGCTTTGTCACGAAACCTGGATCTTCGGAGAGTCTTAGAAAATGCTCTACTAAAAGAAAACAAAATTGAAGTCGGCGAAGCTTTTCGAATACTGGTCAGAGTGACTAAGCAAAATCTTTTTGATATCAATGAGTTACAAGATATTTGTTTAGCTAAGTATAATATAATTGAGTTGGGGCCATTGACCGACCAATTAAGTTTGTTATAAGTGATTGATATTGTTTGATTATATATTTGCTTGTGGTAGTTGACAAGTTATATCATTTCGACTATCATTAGAATATAAGATGAAGTTTGTGAGGTAATGATGAAACTTTCCAGTGAGCTTGAAACCAAAATTAAATTTTTCGCGGCGGCTGTTGAAAAACTAAATCGCGCCGAATTTCCCAATACGCCCTTTCCTACCACGATTAGTTATGAAGTTGGCCGACGTTATGTGCGAGTCGTTTCTAATCGTAATGGCCAGCGGTCGGTTCACTGTTTCGTCGATTCAACCAACGGCGACATCCTGAAGGGCAGCTGGAAGGCTCCAGTGGCCCGAGGAGTGCGAGGAAACATTAACTCCGTTGATGGTGGTCTTGGTTGTGTTAATTGGCACGGCCCCAAGTATTTGCGATAATGATGAGGTGAATATGTATACTTACTTTCTTCTGACCGATACCGGACTAGACTTTCTCGTCGATGCTCTTTCTGTACCAGACGCAATTGAGTATGTCGAAAACATTCTTCGGGCAGATGTCGAGGACCGTAAGGCGTTCTGCGCGGATGCCATGAAGAGCCGCGTCGTTTGTGTTCGACCATACCACGAAGTCGAGTCTTATTTCAGCGCGGTGCAATAATGAAACTGACCGAAGAACAAAAACAATTAATTGTCGATGAAATGCGTCTGCTGGCAATAATTAATGACCGACTAGCAGAGCATACTTATGTGGGTATTATCAGAACGCTCGAACTTTTAGACGTAGATAATATCGAAGAACTTATTCAGAAGAGTACAAAAGGAATACAGTGGAACAGTTAAGAATACAAGAATCACAAGACTTCCTCCGGGCCAAAGAGCTTGCACAGGAACAAGAAGACTGGCTGAGTACCAAGGTACAGGGGGACCGAGACTTTCATGAGCTACAGGCACAGGTTCAGGTTTTCCTGTATGCTCTAACCGATTCAAACTTCTATCATCTCGCGCTGGAAGATGATGAGTTTGATTTTATTGCCGATGGATTGTTTGATTTTATTTCTTATTTGGAGTGAAGATGAAAAGGGTTGAATGGGTGTGGCAAGGAGTTCCTGGCCATTTCATTTGTGCTTTCGAGTGTAGATTCCGGCTTAGTACTCAGGTCGGCAAGTATCTTGTATCTACTGTCGGAGAGCTTGTCAGGGAGGGACAGAACGAATTTCAAGAGATTGGCTTGAATCGTAAGTATGAAACAATGGTCTTTGGTGACTTGGTGAAGTGTGAGTGCGGATGCGAATACTATATTCCGGGGAACTTCTCTGAGATAGACTTCGCGCCTTATAACACCAGCGTTGACGCACAGAAAGGTCATATGAAGATGTGTAAAAAGTATGAGAGGTTGCAACAGAAATGAAAAAGACAATTGAAGAAATTATCCAAGGTCTTAGGGTAAGTATACTTCCAAAGAACTATCCCAACGAGTTTGCTGTACTCGCCTTAATAGAACGTGCATACAAAGAAGGCCACGGAGATGGCTATAACGAAGGCTATAAAGACGCAGAGGACGTTTCCAAATATGATCAACAGGAGTATTTGAAATGAAGTTATTTATATTTGATGGCGTCTTAACAGACCGGAGTTTCGGAATTGCTTTCGCGCTGGCCAAGAATCCGGTCGATGCAAAGTTAAAAATATATGAGAAGTATCTGGACTCATGCGATGAAGGTTCTTGGTGCGGAGCCACTCGACCAAAGAAGTGGTATATTAGTCAATTCAAAAAATACTTAACGAAAAAAATCTCCAGACAAGCGTGGGAGAGAATCACCGGAATCAAATTCAATTCCCTGGCTAAAGAAATTGCTGATATGGAACCAGAAATAGTTTCCAATGCCGAAGGCTTTTATATCCATTGCGGATTATGACATGAGTAAAAGTATTTTGTATCAAGTCTATTATGCTAAAGGATATCGCGCCCAACAAGCCGGTATTCCCTCGGAGAGCATAGAAGATAACGGCCTTAAAAGCGAGCAGCACACACAGAAAGTATTTGATGAATCTTGGAAAGGTTGGACCGATGGTTGGAATGCCGCCGCTGAAAATAAACAACTGGAGCTTCTATAATGTTACATCTTGATCTGTACAATGTACTTAATGGTAAAGGCTCGGGCTGTTACAGTGAATATCTTTTTGCCTTGATTATGAAAGCAGATTGCGATAATATGTGCAAGATAAGAAAAGTTTATCCGGAGTATGTTGCTGTCTGGGAAGAGTATCGACACCGTGATCAAGATTGGCTTAGAGGTTATTGTGGAGTAAGACAATGAATGACATCAAAGTTATTCACGTAGTTGATATAGAATCTGATATTGTCAAAGAGCTTTTGATCTTTAGGATTAAATCATTGAGAGATTCTCTGATGATGCTTACAGATAGAATCCAGTGTGAAGAATCTTATATTAAGGCATTGAAAAAAGAAATCAAAGAAATTTATTTAAATACATATGCCAATTTTAATAACTTGCCGGATGCCAAAAAGAAAAAGTTGCAATATCAATCTGATATAATTTCGGCGGCTGAAAGAATTGCACAAGCGCAATCTGACCGCGAATGCCACAAACACCGAGTTACTCCGCTCTACAAAGAAAAAGAAGAACTTAAAAAAGAATTGGCATATTATAATGCAGTTGCAGATGCTCATCAAATCAAATTGTATAAGAGGTAAATATGGAAACTCCAAAGAAATTTTACATGATAGCCTATATCCCTTTCTATGTTGGAGGAACTGCGGCCATTGGTTATCGACAATATGATGATACATTCTGGCTAGACGACGGGGATATTCTTAAAGAAGAAGAGTTGAGAAATAGATACCCGCAAACAATCTTTCTTACTGACTCAGATGTTCATAGTATGTTTAATGCAATTAAAGAAATATTAAAGGGGTAAATTATGAGTGGCGGAAGTTGGGATTACTTATATGGGAAAGTGTCGGCGGCGGCGGATAGAATATTAGCAGAAGAACTGAATGAAGAAACTGAGCACCTACCAGTCGAAAGGAGTTACTTGCGAGAACGATTTGCAAATCACCTTGAACTTGTGGCCCAAGCCCTTCATGATATTGAATGGGTCGATTCGGGCGATTGTTCTCCCGGCTCCGAAATAGAAGCGATAAATAAAGTTTTAAAAAAAGAATAATATGCGCTGGTTAAAAGCACTATATCATGTCTGGCAACTCGTTGATTTTGGAAAGACTCACGGCAGCTTTCGCAAAGATAATCCTTTCAACGAAGACGGCAAGTGGCACGACCTTCAATATCAAAAGATTGACTGGCCCGATCCATCGCAAGATTCGATTGACCTTGATAATAAACTTTTTAGAAAACTTATCAGATCATCAAACGGAAACCGAGATTTAATCGACATGGCATATGTACTGTATACAATTGCTAGAGTCTGGGGCTGCATGAGATATTTTTTAGCAAGAATAGGAATTATATGGTAATTGTTCGTACACAAAAGATTCAATCGTTCTTAAATGATATCGTCGAAGTATATCAAAAACATGGTTTGGCATTGGGGCACGAAGACTCGCAAGGTGCCTTTATTGTTGAAAAATACGAGGAAGAATTTGTAAAATGGTTGTTCGAAGCGTATGATTCTGATAACTATAATAGTTGACATATTTGTTAACTTGTGAGATGATTAAAGTATGGAGAAGATTTGCAATGTTCCCGTGAATAATATTGGAATAACACGAGTTATAGTGTGGCCCAGCGCCCTGGTGAGTGGTGGAGCTATACACGTTTTCGGATCAAGCCCTATACAGAAAGATATAAGAATATCTATTAATGAAAAATATATCTGGGTGAATACCTCAGATAAAAACAACAATACAAATATATTTTGGTGGACGGATTTTTAATAGGAGAAACATTATGGCGTGGTATAAGCTTCCTCAAAACGATACAGGCTTTGAGGTAATTGATGTGACCGACGATTGTATTACTGTCGCCTCTTCGAAAGTGTTCAAGAACGAAGACGAGATCCGAATCTACATTTATGTAGACCGGGTGACGGTTAAGAATCAGCCGAACGGAAAAGAGAAAACCTTTTACTTCTCTGAGCTGAATTAAATGGCCAGAAAATGGTATAGCTTGCCGATTAATAAAACCGCGTTCAAGTCTATTAGTTATGAACCGAGTACTAACTTTTTTGAACTTGTAACCGTGCATAGAGTAGATGCGGGGGTGGATGACCTCTATAAAGTAGGAATGCACTATGATTTAGTTATTCGTGAACACGGTCTAGCATGTATTAGTATGGGTGGAAATGTTGGTGCGGTTCCAAAGAAGGCCGGAATTAAATTTGATATCAAATTTAATATTAAATTTGATTGTCTACGATGAGTTACTACGATCCACCGAGACAAAAATATCGTATACGAAGCAGTCATGTCAAGACAATGACTCGGCCTGTGATCAATCCTAATATGCTGACTGGCACTGACTATGATCATTTTAATTTGACCGTGGCAGATGATATTCAAAATATTGCAAATATCCGCATTTTCCGTGGAAGACTGACGATTATTACAAGGCTTAACTGCGGGATAAGTTTTGATTTGGATCAGTTAAAATGAAATCTCATCATTATATCATCCCACACAATGACACCAGATTTGCATTTGTCTTTCATACAGAACCCGGATGTGTATTTTCTTTTGACCTGTTCAAACTGTTTAAAGACTTAGACCGGCACGTCGCGGTTTACTTTAGCAAACACGGAATGACGGTAACCGGGAATAGACCAAATGTTGAATTTGGATTTGAAAATTTAAGATGAGCACCAGAAACTTTAAACTTCCACAAAACAAAACACATTTCAAAGTGTTGAGGATTATCAGTGGGCGGATGTTTCGGTTTATGGACAACCATCATATGCCAAGTACCGATACAGCAACAATTTATATTCAGAAAAGAAATGAAACAATACCATTGAAACTTGTAATGTACAACGGCAGAAAGCAAATAGTATTTAATACCGGCGAACTCCTGTGTTAAAAACTTTTAAACTTCCAAAGAACAATATTATATATGATGCCTTTCGGGTTGTTGTTAATCACGAGATTAGATTCTTTTCATATTTCATTGGAAGGGGGCACCACAACTCTAGTGACTATAGGGTGCCATCTATATTCATTGATACCGCATATCGTCATAAAATAATACGATTGGTTGGTAGAAATAAACGAATAGTATTTGATCTTTCAGAACTTCTATGATAAGCTCTTTGTACTTATGGATGAAGCAACCGCACTCATACTCGTAGTCCTTCTGCAACTTGGTGGAGTACTCGGAATCGTTTTAACCTTCCTACAGGATAAGAATGCCAGCGAGAAGAACGCAGTCAAACTCCGAGAAGAAAAAGATCGAAGAAGCAAAAAGAAAGTTTAAAAATATACAGATGACAATGGAAGATTTGGAGAAAAAGATAGCTGACATTAATGAAAAGATGGCTGATATTATCAAGAAAAATGTTGCAACAGATCACAAAACTCTAGATGCACAAGACTTAGATTACTTTAAGAACTTGTATATTGACAAGCAAGTCTATGAGCATCTACATAAATTGATGCAGGAAGAATTGAGCGAACAGTTTTTTAGGGGAGGGGGTTTAAAATAAGCATCTGTAGCATAATGGTAATGCACCTGATTTGTAATCAGGATTTTTCTGGTTCAAGTCCAGACAGATGCTCCAAATTTTATATGACAAATAAAAGAATCTGGAGAAAATTTTTTCAGCGGCATACTTATCACGGGATCTTTTATAGAACCTATAAGGGATACTACAAGCACCGCTTTGATTTCTTTAAAGATTATTCTATATTTGAGCCGCCATCAGAAGAATTAAAAGCAATGATTGATTCAGCAAAGGAATCTTATTACAAGAACAAATGAAAGTTTATCTTGTCATAAAAGAAATCTACTGGCTGGGCGACGGCACCGAATATCATGTCATTGGGTGCTATGCCAACGAGCAACTAGCCAATGATGCTGTTATAACTTTCTGGAAAGACGACGACAAAAAGAAAAAGAAAGATCGATTGCCCTGGACAGTACATATAGAAGAATATGACGTAACTTCTTAATATCATTACATTAAATAATAATTTGACAGCTTCTTCTATCTTTGATAAGATTGAAGTATAGAAGATGATTTGATTATGAGCTTGTGATATGTTGATCATCAAAGAACGTTTCGTACATAAGTTTGAACGCAAGACCGGACAATTCACCAAGTCTGTAAACCTCTTCGCCAAGTATCAGGTCGGCGATATCACTCAGAGAGAGTCTTGGAAAACAATCGAGGTCAAAGGCCCCAAGCAAACTTTCATTCTTTGTGAATGCCAGAAACCTTTAAAAGTCTTCAAGCCAACTGGCAACTATCAGCTGCCGCTGTTTTTCGTGATGGGCAATATCAAGGTCACCAAAATTCAAGGCGCTGACTTCTTTGCGCTGGATGGCGAGACTCTGATTCCATATCGTTCTAATGGCTATGGTTGTGTGGAGGAACTATAATGTTGACTATCTACAAATATCCCTTACACGGCCCCGGAGAACAAACAGACATCAGCATCCCAGCTGATGAAGACTTTGTTCATTTTGATATTCAAAATGGAACATTCTGTATCTGGTGCGCCGTTCGAACAGAGAACGAACCACGGCAAAGACACTACGCGATTGTAGGCACTGGCTGGGACTTATCGCCCATCCTTGAAAACTATAGCATTGTGTTCCGGCAGTCTCTAGTTGATGATTTCGTGTGGCATCTTTTAGAACTCTTTGGGAGAAAGTAATATGATTCAGCAATGGGCAGATGCGGCAACTCAGAATTGTGTTTGGTTGTTCCAGACTCGTCAAAAGATCATCACCAATCGGTCAGACCTCGATTATATGGATCGCCGAGAGGTTATTGAAGGTTGCTTGAACCATACCAAGTCAATCCGAGAAATCATAGACTATGTAAAAGACTTTGAAGATGAAGGGCGCTATCCTAAATGCTTGCTTGAATTCGAAGATGACACTTGGTATACTGAGGCCGTGTTTCTTCTCAGAGAAGAAGCCAGAGCTTACGGACAATCAAGACCTTATGCTTGGGGCAAGGAGAATGACGGCTGGCAGATATCTGGTGTTCCCTGCCAAGGAATTGCTGTAAGTCTTTTGGCTAAGGCTGGTGTCACTCAAGAGTATATTGATTCGAATTTGAAGGGGAAGAAATGAAAACCAAAAAGACTTCAAGAAAGAAAAAGTTTATTGTTTGGCTCTGCAATCATTGGGATCCGGGCGACGATGAATGGACTAGTATATGGGCCAAGTCAAAAGAAGAAGCATTCGAAAATGTGGATTACAATGCTTCAAGATTTAGCAAGGGGTCGGTCTTTACTGTGGAGGAGTTTAGAAAATGATAAGTGCAATCATTCTAGCGCCTTTAAGTTTGTTGGCCGTGTATATGAACACAATGAATTATCTAACTCCAGAAGGAACCAAGAGAGATTTGTTTAATGTTATATTCTTTAATGTAACTGCTGGTATCGCTGTTGCAGAAATTATAAGGGCAACATTACTATGAAAGATTCAATTCGTTCTTTGTTTCGAGAAGAACACACCGCACTTAACCGGGTCAAAGTATATCTAGAAGTGTATAGAGACTGCTGCGACGAATTTGAATCTTGGTGTAAAAAATTTGAGTTCCATTTACCGGCAGATGAAAACTTTGGCTGCCTACATTATGAGGTTAAATCAAATGACTAATCCACTTCAAGCAGTTCTTCAAGATATGAAAATGACTGAGGAACAACTGAGAAAGCATATTCGGTCTATGGGAACCGCGCTTGCTAATGGAAACATAGTTGCAAACTTTGTTGAAAAAGGATACTCTTTTCATTACAATTCTATTTCAATAACTGGTTATAACTATATGATAAGTGCCCGCAATCGATTAAATATATTATTTTAGGGTTACTATATGAGCAAGAAAATCTTATTGGAAATTTACAACCAGTTTCTTTCGAAAGAACAAGAATATACTAATGCCGTAATAAAGAAACTACATAATGCAGACTATTCAAATCCAACTGAGGGCAATCAGGAAGCTATTGGCTATGTGACTGGATTCACCGTGGCCCGAGAGTTATTAGAAAATGAACTAATTAAAAGAAATATTATAAAGAAGTAAAGTGTACAATGATTACTAAACCTCTTTTAGCTTCAGCAGTTGAAGATATAACCACTTTAAAATATCCTATCGGAGCAACCACCAAGTTAGATGGCGTTCGTTGCCTAAAGATTGGCGACAAAGTTGTAACCAGAAACTTCAAACCATTTCCGAATCATTATATCCGAACCACTCTTGAAAAAATTCTTCCCGATCAAATAGATGGAGAAGTTCTATATCCGGGCAAGACCTTCAATGAAGTGCAATCAATGTGTATGACCGAAGCTGGCGAACCGGACTTTATCTTCTATGCTTTTGATTATGTCAAAGACGATTTGGCCAAACCCTACTGCAAACGTATGGAAGATTTGCTCGATTGGTATCATTGGAATACTGGTGAGACTAAGAATCTAATCAACAAGCACGTCATCTGTTTATTTCCAGAGATCATCAACAACGTCAAAGAACTTGAAGACTATGAATCTCTCTGCCTGTCTAAAGGTTATGAAGGCGTAATGATTCGAGATTTACAGGGGAAGTATAAAACTGGGCGCAGCACTATTCGTGAAGGGATTTTACTTAAGATGAAGCGGTTTACTGATGCAGAAGCAATTGTACTTAACATGGAAGAGAAGATGCACAACGAGAATGCCGCTGAGAAGGACGCATTTGGTCGAACGAAGAGATCCTCTCACAAGGCCAATCTAACGGGCGCAGATACTCTGGGCGCTCTTGTTGTGAAGGATTGTAAGTCTGGCCTGGAATTTAGAATCGGCTCAGGATTTGATGACGCCATGCGAGCCGAGATTTGGAACCATCAAAAGAAATACTTGAATAAAATATTGACTTATAAATTTCAATCTTCTGGAGCCAAAACTTTACCCCGCTTTCCTATATTTAAGGGCTGGCGCGATCCGAGGGATATATGACCAAGAAACAAAAACTGACCCGCAAAGATATCTTTACAATGTTGTTTGATATAGCTATCAACGGAAATGTATATGATTATCACCAGGAAGCAGTTGAGGAAGCTTTAGGTCCAGCCGACTATGAATATGATTGTTTTAGAGGAAAGATGAAAGCCTGGGGCAATGAAAGACTTCGAGCCAGAGAAAAATTGTTTGAACTTTTCATTAAAGAGTGATATACTTGTTATATTGAGTGAATCTTTAATATTATGTTGTGGTTATGAAATCAGAAGATCTAGCTAAAGCTTTAGCCGAATTACAAAATCTTATAGTAACAGCGCACTGTGCTGCTCATAGTATTAGTATGGATGGCAGTCATTATTTCAAAGTGAAAGATGCCATCGATGCTGCATATAAACTGATTCAAAAACACGGGCCGCTTACAAACTGGTTTATTGATAACAATGAAAAGGAATAATAAAATGAACACTAAAACTTGGTACGCTTGTTTATTCGTTGCTGGTCTTGTTGATGTTTCTATTTTGGTACTGTTAATTTTGTTGTTGCTCAAATGAAACAATTTAAACTTCCACTTACCATAAGTCCGTTTAAGATAGCAACATTGCTTTCTGATGGAAGATTGCAGCTTGACTCTGTTGATATGGCGGGACACGATCATCGAAGAATCATATTTGACTCAGAGATATTTTCGATATTCGCTCCGCAATTTACCGGGATGTATGATTACGACAATTGCGACGGAACAATTAGAATCAATCCACTTAGTGTTCGCTCAGTTAATATTGAAAATAATCTAGGAATGAACTTTGGTCAAATAAGAATGGAGCTAGTATTCAGTGCGGGCGGCGATCCTGAATATACAAACATTATAAACATATTGGAGAAGCATTTCAAATGAATAACGTGACTGTGAAAGATGTGTTCTTAAAGATTCTGGCAAGACTCCACGACGATGCGGCATTCTCCGTAGACGCGAAACTTAGGGCTGGCTCAATTGAAACCGAAGAAATGGCAGAAGAACTCAAAGGCGATATCCTGGAAGACTGCGAAACAATTGTAGACTTCATCGAATTCGTGTTTAGAAAGTATGGAACAATTATTAAGGATTCAGAATATGACCAAATCAATTAAAGCGAATTCCATTAAGATTGAATATAGAAGAACCGTGGACAAAAATCCTATGCTTGTTCCGCAGTATTGTATTGTGGTCAATAAAGTTTGGGTTGGAGATTTAATACTTCGGCCCGAACCCGAAGACTGGATGGTCTATTTAAATTTAGATGAACAACGGCGCAAACGATTTGAGACAAAGACAGAAGCAAAACTCTGGATAAAAAATGTTTTAACAAAGTATCTAGCTTGGAGAAACTTAGTTACTGGCCCTAAGATTATTAAGGCACACAAAGATTATCTTGCTGCAATTCAATGAAAATCCTAAAAATTCCTTGGAATAATTTACAGCTACGAAAATTGGAACATCGTCCAAAACATGTTTCAATATACGAAGATCAAGAATGTCGCCCCGAACATTTCCACTTGAGTGGGCTTGTTGCAAATAATGATCTTTGGCACAACCAATATTATATTGGTCGAGAATATTTACAGATTCTAATCAATAATGGGAGATCGGTTAAGGTAATTCGTTTTGATAACATTTAAGATGAAACATTTAAAACTTCCAATAAACAATACAACTTTTAAAGTTGCCAGCGTTGAATTTAGTAATGATCCAGATTTGGCTTGCTGCGATAGTATAGCATTGCACCAGCTAACCGCCACAGAAATACTTATTGTGTTTAGCCGCTGGCAATTCATTGTTGGAAATGATAGGCCCGGAGGTAAACGTCTATCTGTAAACTTGGAAGACCTAAGATGATTTGTGACAAGAAGTATAAAATCAAAACACCAACGCCAGCGATGCCGGACAGACTTCAAACAATATTTAATCATACTCTAAGAATATTTAATAATATAGTAGATAATGTTCCGCATACTGAACGGCGCGGTATCCATAATCCAGGGGTTTATATTCAACTAGATAAAATACATATTGCCAATTATAAGAATGTAAAAATAATATCGTGGACTGAATTAAGATGAAAAAGTTTAAACTTCCAAAGAACAATACGCACTTTGAAGAAGTTGAATTGAATGGTTGGGAATCATACCAGATATCAATCCTAAATTCAGGAATGGATCAACGCTCACAAGAATTGCCAGCCATTTATCTTTCACAAGATGCGTTTCTGGTTGTGGGAAAACTTTGCAAAAGCAACGAAGTAAACTTTAATGAGTTGAAATGAAACATTTAAAACTTCCAAAGAACAATACACATCTCGAACAAATATCAATCACACGATATGAACGCTTTGAAGGTGTCGAGCGCGGCTTCTGGATTGAAAACTCCGGTCTAAATCAAGCATCTCAAGTGTCTCCTACACTTTATATTTACAGTAACAGAATTCACATTATAGGAATTCCTGGGATGGACTCGTTGCTAATTCCTTTTGACAATCTTAAATAACTCTGCTATCATAATCAGTATGTATCTTTGCTTTAATAATACATGAGTAACAAGACTTACAAGCTAAGTGAGAAATATAGTCTTGATAATGTTAAACATAGTGCTGTTCTAAAAGATGATTCTCGGTATGCGTTCTTAAAAATATATGAAACGAGTCCGTCTGTTCATAAAGGGCTTTGGACCTGGAAAGATATTATTCACAGAGACTTCTCTCCAGGAATATATATCTCAAAAACAAATATTCAAATTGCAAACTACTACAAATTTGAAGCAATAAACTTTGAGGATTTGAAATGAGTAAAGAACTAACGCCGCTCGACGAATGGAATAACATAGCCAGAAAGAATTACTTCAACGAATATAATCCTAGACCAAATGGAATTGCTTGCCCCAAGTGCGGCAAAGAACTTGTGGACGTTGAACCAAATACAATGCTAACTTCCTGGCCGCCGCAATTGAGAATCGCTTGTCAACATTGTAGATATACGGGCTACCGTATAGTTTGATTTTATATGCTGAAACGTATAAAAGAACTTGGTCGGGCCTGTCATTTATATGCTAGAAAATATAAAGCGGGCCAATAGTTAAACTTAAAATAAACTTTATATGCTAGAGCGTATAAAAAGATTCGTATTCAAACTCATCTTAAAACTGGCCAAAAGGATTCCAGCAGCAGAAGCTCTAGAAGCTAAGAGAGAATATATTAGCCGCTTCGATTTGAAACCGGGGCTATTGGATAACCTGCTATCTCTTATGGAGAAGGACATAGAAAGGGGCATAGATAGGAAAGAAGTTTTGCGTAAGTATTTCTGGCACTAAGCTCAGTTTATGAATATATACCTGCATAGATTCCCGAACGGTAATTTTCGTAACATCTTTAAAGTTTACAATCCAAATGTTCCTGAACGATAATATGAAAATTGATTCAATCCTAGTCACTCAAAGAAAGCTCAAACGAAAAAACCTTCTACACAATTTAATTGATGCCATCTGCAATTTTGAAACAATCAATCCGATTCAATTAGTTCAACTTGAAAATGGAACTGTATATTGTAATGATGGCCATCATCGCCTTGCGGCGTATAAAATGCTTGGCCGAGAAGAACTCGAACCACACGAATATGATCTTTTACTTCTTGATGAAGTTAAGCCGACCTTCGGAAATATTCAGAAACTACTTGCCTAAAAATTAGCTCCGTGTTATAAATACTTATAGACGTTTACCGAAGGTTTATTATAGCATTGGTTTGGTGGGTGATGGGAACAGCCCTCTTTATTATTAGGCGGTTATAAACCGACCACCTTCAAAAAACGGAATAAGTAAAATGTTCTCCTAGTTTATAATTTCTCCTTTGAAACCTCTGGGTTAGCTGCCGTTGACCTGGAGGTTTCTGTTTGACTTTTAAACGTTGATATGATATAAATAGTTCTCGATGAAAAGGATAGACCCAAAGCCGGTTAGACTGTTAAAAAGACTCGCGCAATTACGCAAGCGCGATTGCAACCTTACGTTCAACCGTTCGCAAGTTTTCGAAGATAAGTCCAAGAAAAGAAAAGGTAATAGAAAACAAAACAACGAGGTTGCAATAAAAGAACATGGAGAACTTAGCTAAGTACTTTATGAACATAGCGTGGCCCGAAGATGATACTGGATGGTACAATGACATCGACGGAGATACGTTCGAAATTGTACAAGATGATAGATGCCCTAATTGTGGAGCTGACCTTCACAATACTTTAGTATGTACTCAGTGCGGCTATTATGATGAATAGCCAAGACCCATTGCCCAATACAATACATTTTTCAGATGCCGCTGGCCAGATTGCGACATTGGATAAAGATGATTTAAAATTCTTTCCAGCCGAACTGGAGAACAAAGAAAGTATAGCCAAAAGATTTGTTGAATGTATACATCTTAACCTTCAAGCTGCCTTAAATGATTCTGTGGCAATATACATGTGTCTTGAAGATCAAGTTATCTTAACAGTATATGAAAAAGATTTGGTTCTGGCCGATGAACCGACCAAGCCTTCAGACTATTGGATCTTTCAAGCAGCCAAGAAACTTTGGAAGACTTATAGTTCTTCCTGAGTCTTACAACGAACTACGCCGTCTTTAGTAACAAACAAAAGATCCTGTGGTTCAAATACAAGTCCTTCTGTAATAGCTGGAATTGCTCCAATCGTAAAATCCAATTGTGTATATTGATAGTTTCCATAACCATCCAAATAATCGCCGACAACTCCATCATCAGGAATCAGAGCTACTACTTCTTTCCATTCAGCCGTATCGTTCTTATTAATGCAAGGTCTGTATAACATTTTGGTTCTCCTTTAAAACTATTTCTTTTGAGCATTATCAAGTTGTTCAGATACAAGCAAATTGATCTGAGACTGATTAAGTGTTTGCCCATGTTGTGACAAAATAACCCATTGCTGCATCTTAGCTCTGATATCAATCATCCTGGCTTCATTCAGATCAAAGTCTTTCCAAGATTTTGCATCTGGATATTTGTTCTGAAGCTTTCCAGACATTTGATTTACAACATTCAACCAAGTCTTATATTCATTGAAAAGATTCTCAGCATTCTCTTTGATGTTCCTGAGTGCCCAGTTCTTCGCGGCCATCTCAAGTTCTTTCTCTGCAACTTCAACCGCGATTCTTTTTGTAGACTTAGAAGATTCTTCAATCTCTTCAATGTCAAGTTCCAACTTCTCAAGCTCAATCTGATTCTTCTTATAATCATAGTTGGCCTGAAAGAGTTGATTCAACCTGGACTTAAGTTCTGTAGATGCTTGAATAAACTTTCCTTCATCAGATGGATACTCAGATGCATTGAGCACATACTTCCCAACAAACTCAGTTGTCAAGGGGAAGTAAGGCACTTGTGTAAACTGAGAACCTTGAATGAGTAGGGCCTTGTTCTCTTCAGATACGATTGCCAATTCATTAATTTTAGTTTCAATCAGTTCAGTCATATACATTATTCCTTTATTGATAAAGTTGCTAACAGAGTATTTATCGCGGCAGATTCGACGTATTGGTTTACTTCATTGGAATATGATCCTGTCCAACCACTGCATATATATCCAGAACCATTCAGAGAAAATGACTCAAGACTGTTTCTAGATGTTCCGCCAATCGCCTTGTTGTTCCAAACATTCATAGAATCGTTGTACTGATTAACTTCATCTAAGATTGAACCATTATAACCTTTGCAAAGATATCCAAATCCATTTACCGAGAATGCTGAAAGAAGCATTCTTGCGGTGCCTCCGGTAGCTTTAGTCGCCCAAGCATTTGTGGCATCATTGTATTGATTAACTTCGTTTGAATATCCGCTGTTTGGTTGGCCATTACAAATATATCCAAATCCATTCAAAGAAAATCCCGATAGATTGGATCTAGCTGTACCTCCAGTAGCTTTGGTGCTCCAAGTATTTAAAGCATCATTGTATTGATTGACTTCATTTGAATTAGAACCGGTCGAACCGTTTGCCAAATATCCAAATCCATTTAAAGAAAACGCGGCAGGTTCTTGCCTCGCTGAACCTCCTGTTGCTTTAGTTGACCACGAATCAGTAGCATCATTGTATTGATTGACTTCGTTGGAATATGATCCAGTCCAACCATCACAAATGTATCCAAAGCCGTTTAATGAAAATCCATTCAGTGTCCATCTTGCTGTTCCGCCAGTTGCTTTTGTCGCCCAAGAATTCAGAATATCATTATACTTGTTAACTTCATTAGATGCCGATCCTGTGTGACCATTGCATATATAACCAAATCCATTTAATGAAAACCCAGCGGGCTGCTGTCGTGCTGTACCGGCATTCGCCTTCAATGCCCAGTACCCTGCACCAACTCCAGCAACAAATTCTGGTATCCCAATCTTCAATTGATAATCATAATATCCTTCTGAAGTTTTAGTAAGCGCAGTAGCTAAGGTCTGCCCGGTCTTTAAGAATCCTCTACCATTGCTTTCACCATACAACCAAGTTGCACCACCATCTGAAGAGATTTGAACTGGCAATGTCATTGAAGGATCGCTGAAAGCATTACAAGAAGCTGTTAGAGATATAGTCATTGGAAGCTTCTTTGATTTCTTGTATGAAGTTGTAACTTGATAAAGATTATGATTGCGGTATTGGTTTACTTCGTTAGAATTAGAACCAGTATATCCATTGGCAATATATCCAAATCCATTTACAGAAAACCCAGCCAATTGACTTCTAGCAGTTCCTCCAGTAGCTTTAGTGGTCCAAGTATTTGAGGCATCGTTGTATTCATTTACTTCATTTGTATATGTTGTTGTATATCCGTTGGCAATATATCCAAATCCATTTAAAGCAAATGTTGCGTGTGCGTTTCTCGCGGTTCCTCCAATGGCCTTTATGGCCCAGGTATTTGCAGTATCATTGTACTGATTGACTTCGTTTGTTTGAGAACCAGAATATCCTTCGCAAATATAACCAAAACCATTTAGGGAAAATCCTTTTATATTATATCTAGCAGTTCCTCCAGTTGCTTTAGTTGACCAAGCATTAGTAGCATCATTATATTGGTTAACTTCATTAGAATATGTTGCAACATATCCATCACAAATATATCCAAATCCATTTAAAGAAAATCCTGCCAAGTTCCGGCGAGCGGTTCCCCCAGCGGCTTTTGTTGTCCAAGTGTTGACAGTATCATTATATTGGTTTACTTCGTTTGAATTTGATCCGGTATATCCATTACACAAGTAACCAAAACCGTTTAGAGAAAACTCGCCGAGGCCGGATCTCGCGGTTCCTCCGGCAGCTTTAGTTGCCCAAACATTTGTAGTATCATTATATTGATTGACCTCACTATATAGAGACGAAGATCC
>Ga0315284_10001293_pt1 | contig 35668 bp, 40 predicted proteins | sample YL17G09_16_MG_FD_203696 | JGI IMG/M metagenome (GOLD analysis project Ga0315284, IMG submission 203696) | Sediment microbial communities from Yellowstone Lake, YNP, Wyoming, USA - YL17G09_16 | ecosystem: Environmental > Aquatic > Freshwater > Lake > Sediment | place: USA: Wyoming | collected... | reverse complement strand
TTATTATCGCGGGCGATTTCCCCGTTCACCGAACACTTTACCAGCGCGTCAATATCAAGCTTTACCAACATATCGTTAATCATACTACCCTGGGGTATTTCCAGTATCGCCACACCTTTATTCTCACGAGGCAATTTTTCCCGCAGGGTGGCATAAAGAACGACTTTAATTTGCATGGGTGTTCTCCTCAATCATCCTTGTTTAATCAGAAATATTCCTCACCAGTCTAATTTTACCATCTGAAGAGATAATAAGCCGGCAGGTAAAACCATACCGCGAATAAACTAAGCCAGATTATGGTTTACAAATATCCAGGTTGGCTCACCCAAAAAACCAGGGATCATGCCCGACAACCTGCTCAGCTATAAAATATACTGGAAATAACCCCGTCCACTCATTTTTATCAATAGCTGCAATACTACGGCACTGGAACCCGAAGCAGCTCTGGATTTTGTGAGCACTTTTGTTGATATGTCCAACGCCTCCGGTGTGATGGGCAGCAAGATTTCCATATTTGAATCGCAAGCAGGACCTTTTGCCTAAGAGTTCATGTTAGAATTTCTTAAATGTATTCCGTTGGGAGAGACTGTGTGCCGCGCCAGGGGGCCTTGCTCAAGGCTAAGAACCCATTGGGATTGATTTACATCCTATTTGCCATGGTAAGTCTGCAATTGAAAGCGACTTAGCAAACAAAACTTTTATCATAGAAGAGCGCATCTTTTGCTCTATAAAATTGTTTTAACATACGCAAGTCTGAGATATTAAATAAGGAGTAATGATTATGTTTGGTCGAATTCTAGGGGCACTTATGTTTCGCAAGGGGGTGTATGGGGAGGTTGAGAAGGATACTTCATTTACAAGCACTGCCTGGCTCATCGTGGTTGTAGCCCTTCTCCTCAGCCAGCTTGGTGCAGCGGTTGGCAAGATTGACCCGCAAAACTTTAGCATGGGTGGTTTGATTATAGGTGCCCTCCTAGGCACCATTTTCGGCGTGGTCGGTTTCATAGTAGGGGTGCTCGTCATTAACTTCGTGGGTAAAACTGTCTTTCTTGCAGAAGTCACTGCGGATGAACTGGTGCGCACGCTAGGCTTGGCTTCAATCTGGAACGCCGTTGGAGTGCTTGGGCTAGTAGGGCTCATTTCTCAAGACCTAATGTGCGTGGTCTCACCTGTCCAGATTATTGCTGCTATTTTGGGATTTGCTGCCTGGCTGATCGCTACTAAGGAAGCCCTGGACTTGGAATGGCTGCAAACTATTGTGACCCTGGTCATCGGTTGGGTCATCGATATGGTGATCGTCATTCTCCTTGCTGGCATTGTGGGTGGTGTTGTGGCAGTCGCTTTGGGCCTGTCTGGAACTGCAGGGTACAGGAAAATCCTATGAGCCAAGCAACTGATCTTATCGCCACAGCCTTAGATTTGGTAACAATGGTTGAGTACCAGCCCGGTTCTATTGTCAGCCGGACGCTGCTGCAAGTCCAGAATGGCACTGTCACCCTGTTTGCTTTTGATGATGGTCATGGATTGAGCGAGCACACCGCGCCGTTCGATGCACTGGCGTATATTCTTGATGGCGAAGCGGAAATCACCATTTCAGGAAAACCTCACTACTTAGCAGCAGGCCAGATGATCATCATGCCAGCTAACCAGCCGCATGCCGTCATGGCTAATCAACGTTTCAAAATGTTGCTGACAATGATACGGTCAAGTTAAGAGGTCTGACCAAAGATTACATAATTCACCACGGAGAGGCGCGGAACCCGGAGATAAACCCTATATCTTTTATAAGAATCTCTACGCACTCTGCGTCTCTATGATGATTTCTATCTTGAGTACTGTGTCTCATACAGGTGGGCATATAATCCGCCTTGCGCCAGCAGCTCCTGGTGGCTACCGCGCTCCATAATCTCTCCCCTGTCCACCACCAGGATGAGATCAGCCGCCAGGATGGTGCTCAAGCGGTGGGCAATCACAATGCTGGTGCGTCCTGCCATCACATGTTTGAGCGCTTCCTGGATCAGCGCTTCCGACTCGCTGTCGAGATGGCTGGTGGCTTCATCCAGAACCAGGATACGTGGGTCCTTCAAGATCACGCGCGCCAAGGCCACGCGCTGTTTTTCGCCGCCGCTCAGGCGGTAGCCCCGCTCACCAACGATGGTATCATATTTCTCCGGCAACCCAATAATAAATTCGTGGATATTGGCGGTTTTCGCCGCCGCCTCAATCTCTGTCTGGGTGGCATCTAACTTGGCATAAATCAGATTGGTGCGGATGGTATCGTGAAATAGATACGTCTCCTGTGTCACCATGCCAATCTGTGCTGCCAATGAGGCCAGGGTCACCTCCCGCAAATCATGCCCATCCAACAGGATGCGACCCTTGGTCGGGTCATAAAGGCGCGGGATCAGGTAGGTAAGAGTTGTCTTGCCGGCCCCGCTTGGCCCCACCAGCGCTACAAGCTGTCCTCGTTTTACCCGGAAATTGAGTCGTTTGAGTGTGACCTGGCGCGCCTGGCTCGGCCTACGTGATTCCTCCTCACCCACAGTGCCCGCCTCATCAGAAAGCGCAGCCTTCACGCTTTCCATCTGCCCAAAGCGGTGCACATCACTGAGCAGGCCTGCACCCCTGGCTTCATAATTGAAACTCACACGCTCAAACTCAAGCTCGCCAGAAACGTCTTTCAAGACCAAGGCACCGGCCTTTTCCGGGATATCGGTAGGCAGGTCAATGACCTCAAACACGCGTTCAAAACTGACCACCGAGGTAGCAAACTCAACCGGGGCATTCGCTAAGCCCTGCAGCGCGGCGTATAAGCTGGTCAGGTAGGCACCAAAAGCAACAATCGTGCCGATAGTGAACGTCCCCAGGATAGCAAGGTAACCGCCAATGCCGTACACCAATGCCGTCCCGATCGCACTCAGCAGACCTATGATCACAAAAAAGGTCATACCAAATACTGCCCGGCGCACACCCAGGTCACGTACTTGAGCAGCGCGTTCGCTAAAACGTTGGACTTCAAGCAAAGTGCGGCCAAAAAGCTTGACCAGCAACGCTCCACCAATATTGAGGGTCTCATTCATCATAGCGTTCATCTTGGCGTTGGCATCCATTTGCTCACGAGCAATATCTCGCAGGCGACTCCCCAGGCGGCGGGTAGCGATAATGAACAAGGGCAGAATCACCACGCTGATCAGGGTCAGGTGCCATTCCAGGCTTAGCATCACCGCCAGCAGCGCGCTCACCTGGATGATGTTGGTTACAATGTTAACGATGGTGTTGCTGATGGCGTTTTGGGCGCCGACCACGTCGTTGTTCAGGCGGCTCATTAGCTCGCCAACTCGGGTATTGGTGAAGAACCGTAGCGACATGCGCTGCAAGCGCGCAAACAGCGCCACCCGCAGGTCATAGATCACCCCCTCACCCACACTGGCATTCAACCTGCGCTGTACAACCGTGATAGCACCATTAAATCCCGGGATCAATAGCAAAGCTACCGCCAGCCACAACAAACGGTGAATATCCTTTGCCGGGATGGTTCTATCAATCAGGTCGCGCAGGATGAGTGGGGTCAACAGAGCCAGGGCGGTGGACAGTAAAATCATCACCAGCATGCCGGTAATCTGCCAGCGGTAAGGGTAGGAGTAGCTCAAGACGCGCTTCAGTAAACCCCAGGTAACTTTCGGCTTCTCATCCGGGGAATTGAGCACACTTCCCCAACCGCCTCCATGAAATCCCATGCTTCTCTTTCCTGGATATCGAAGAGTGGTTTATCCGATTTCAATTTACAATGGTTAGCGATGATGTATCCGCGAATCCACTATATTCCGATTCTACCCCAAACAAAGCAAAATTGAGAGATCAGGAAATATTATATATACAAACGAATATCTATAGTGGTCATCCTTTTACTGCGCCAGCAGTCAAACTCTCAATAAACTGACGCTGCTTGATCAAGAATACCAGGATCATCGGCAGCATCACCAGCACGGTGCCCGCCATGACCTGGCCTTCATTACGAGGTGTATTTAAATTGCAGTTGAGTCAGCCCTACCGGCAATGTGAACACCTTTGCCGAGCTGGTGACGATACGCGGCCATAGAAAATCGTTCCAGGCATTCATAAAGGTGATAATCACCAGGGTCGCAATCCCCAGCAAGCTCAGCGGGAACATGATCCGCCAGAAAACCCCAAACTCGCTGCAGCCATCAATACGTGCCGAGTCCAGGATTTCATCCGGGACGGACTGCATAAACTGGCGCATCAGGAAAATACCCGTAATTGAGGTCAGGGAGGGGATGATCAAGGCGGCATAAGTGTCTAACCAATGGAATATGGCCATGATGCGATACATCGGGATCAGGTTGACCTGCATGGGCACCATTAAACCCATCAACATCAGGAATAAGATAGGATTTCTACCCGGAAAGCGCAGCTTTGCAAAAGCATAGGCAGCCAGGGTGTCAAAAAACACGTGTCCCAAGGTGATCATGCTGGCGACAAACAGGCTGTTTAGAAAGAAGCGTGGAAATGGGATGGTTGTCAGGACAACAATATAGTGCCGGATGGTCGCAGGGTCAGGCCACCATTGCGGAGGGGTGACATAGATGTTTTGTTCCAGTTTCATAGCGGTGGTCACCGACCAATAAAAGGGGAAAAACATGATCACTGAACTGCAGATCAGAGCCAGGTACAATACTCCCTGTCCCCAGTAAGATCTTAAGGGTTTTCGATGCGCGACCATAAGCTCTCCTTATTCCTTTTCAGAGAAATAACGCCATTGAAGATAAGAAAAGATCAACAAAATTATGGAGATTCAAATCTTTAAGTTCTTAGTTTGCGAGTATACTATGAGCTAAAGACAGACTATGCGTAAATTTCGTATTCTTGCAGTCATCTTTATGGTGCTTATCGCCGGTTTTTTGGTTTTTATACCGGCCATTGCCCAACCGGAGAGGGATGTCCTGCTGCTATCCAATGGGGTTTTATGCGGGGATGGGTCAGCCGCGGATAATTACGGCTTCGCCTTTGCCTTCCAACAGCCTCACTGGAGCGTGGATTGGGAGAATTTTATCTCAGAAGACACGGTGAACCAGGTAGATGCTGTTCTCGACACACTCAATTATGACAACATCGCTCAAACCATGATCCTGTTCAGGCCCCAGAACCTGGTGGGCAACCGGGTGAACTGCGCCGTGCATTTCCTGCGATATATGAAGCTGGGACAACCCGAAGGCGAGAGAAAGGATAACGGTTTTATCTTTCTTATCGTTGTGGAAGATGACGCTATAGATGTGCATTATGGTGTAGGTCTGGGGCTGCCGGCTTTGACGGCGCAGGGCCTGACCCTTTTGAACCGCCAGGCAGAAGACACCTACAAATCCACCGGCAGCATGGATCAATCTCTACTCGCCCTGATCAAAGGCTTTGATGAATATGCCCGCAGCAAATATACCCCCTGGCATCCCGCTACTCCCACCCCTGTTTATGTATCCTTGCCCTTTGAGACCAGCGGACCGACGGGATCGATCATCTTATGCTGCCTGGTATGCCTGGTCTTTTTAATCATCCTGCTGTTTATATACCTTATCATCCGGTTCGGTGGGAGGGGAGGGTTTCCTGGAGGTGGAGGTTACCGTTCCATGTACTTTCCAACTTTCCGATTCCCATCTATCCCCAGGGGATTCCCAGGCCGAGGCGGCAGCGGCAGCGGCCGTTCCGGTCGTGGTAATTGAGAAACGATCATTCAAGGAGTAAAAAAGATGAAATCCTATCAACACTACAAAGTTATTAACATAACCTGCCTGATGGTGCTTGTCGTTTCCGCAGTGGGCTGCGGCCCTGTGGTTAAGGCCATAGACACTGGTGCAAATGAATATAATGAACTGGTCGCCCTCGTCCAGGGGGTTCAGGCTGCTGCATCTAATTTTCAGCTTGTTACCGACACGCAGTACGCCAAGATCCAGGCCAAGTCTCAGATTACCCAGGCCTATTATGATGCTGTGGTAAAAAGCGGCGAGATATGGACCGGTCATTTCCAGTCCCAGGCGGATGTTTTAACCGAGCTACTGAAAAACTACCGCGATACGAACGGCAATCCCGTGGACCCCACTAAACTGAATCTTCCCGAACTGCAGAATAAGGGCGCGCTACCTGATGGGCTTGGCCAGGGCTTCACCCTGTATGTGAACGCCGTTACCCAGGCGCCACCCCCAGTGCCCGACGCTGCGGTTACCCTGGCGCTGGGAGACACCATCGACGAGGCGATGAACACTGTCCAACTTGCCGGTACAGACTGGAATGACGCCGTCAAGGCTTACAACACCCGCCGATCACAGATCAAAGGCGAAATCGTGGCGCGCGTCTCGGAGTACTTTGGCTTTGAGCTGCCTGTTACCTTCCCCTACTACCAGGGTGGAAACGCCGGAAAGCCAATCCAGAACCCTCTGGCAACCCCAAATCCCTGATAAAGCCCCTTTTTTCAGACAAGACCCCGGGCTTATTGAAAAACCTGGGGTCTTATCTGGGTACTTTTCCTGCAACTGCCGGGTGATGAGCCTGATGATCTCATCCGCGCTGGTTTCGATGGGCTTGTGGGTAACATCCACCACCGAGAAATCGCCCTGCTTGAACACCCTCTTGGCAGCCTCGACCTCCTCAAGAAACGCGGCCGGGTCAGCATAGGCCGAAGGCTCGGGCGCGCCCAATTGGCGCCGGCGATGGATCAGGAGCTGGTCTGGCTCCAGGTGCAGGCCGATCACACGACGGCGGTCCAGTTGGAACCGCTCCGGCTTCGGGGGCATCCCTGGTACCAATAGTATATTAGCTACCTTCCAGCCCAGCACGGAAAGATACATGCTCAACGGGGTTTTACCCACCCGCGACACGCCGACCAGCACGATATCGGCCCCGACCAGCCCTGGGTATTCCTGCCATCATCATAAGCCAGGGCAAAGTCAATTGCCGCTACCCGTTCAAAGTAAGCCAGGTTTAACTGCCAGTACAAACCCGGCTGGCCAAGAGGTTGCTTGCCCAGGATCTCTGCCAGCCGGCCTAGCAAGGGACCCATCAGGTCAATGGCAAACACGCCGCGGGTCTGCGCCAGCTGGACCAGGGCATTACGCAAATGCTCCTTCACCAGGGTATGTGCAATCGTGCCACCGGTTTTGGCTGCCCGGGTTACAATATCCTCAATTTGTTCCACCTGGCGCACGTTGCCCACGGTAATGACAGGTACGTGGGCATCCTGAAATTGCGCCAGAACGGTCAACACCAACTGTTCTCCGCTGGCGCCTACGCTGCCAGAGACAATATAGATGGGGGGTATGGCTGGCTGGGAATCCCCTTTCAAATCCATCCTGGGTTCAATGCTTGTCTACTGTTGGAGTGGCTGTGGCAAACTTTGTAGGAGCCATCACCGGGAATGGTATATCATACGCCCTAACAAAGACAATATTTGCGCCGCCGCTTGCTAAATCTTCATACAACCGGATGATGCGATAACCCGCACTTATCTTAGGTCCGATGCAGTATAGGCGGTCAGGGTATTTTTCCATCACCGAACATTTGAATTTTCTTCCACCTATTTCGGCATGATACTTTCCCTTCACCTCTTGCGAAAGCTGGATGGTAAAGAAAAATCCATCACTCATCCACCCGTGAGTATAGATATAAGCATCCGAAAAATCAGCGCTAAATGTTGGAGCTCCAGGCGGCGTGGGGGTCGTGGTGAGATCCAGCGCGGCTTGAGTTTCTTGCCGCGATAGACCTTCGGCACCCTGAGTTTGGGCAATAGCAGTTTGGATCTGAGCCTCTAAGGGTGGGGCAACGCTTTGGACTGCCAGGGTTAACTCAAGCGCCTGTTGCGTCTCCTTTTGCTCCTGGTCAATGGCACTTTGCGCCGCTTGGGTTTGGTCGACCATGGTTTGTTGTAAAAGCAGGTTTATAGCATCCTGGGCTGCCTGCGTTTGAGCAATGGCAGCTTGAATTTGATTCTGCGAAGGGCCACAACCAGCCAACAGGAAGGTCACGACCAGTAAAATTGGTAAATATCTCATTACTTTAAATCCTTATGGTGAAGGTGTCTTTTTTACCTTCGTTGGAGTGGGAATAGGCGTCGGAGTCCAGGCCGGCAAAGTATAGGTATCCCGGTATACGAGTTCCTTACCCGCAGCTATATCTTCATAAATTTCAACCACATAGGGTCCACCTCTTAAGACAGGCCCTGTGCAGTATAAGCGGTTGGGGTATTGATTGGTCAAGATGCACTTGAATGTCTTACCTCCCATCTCCATGTGGAATTTTTCACTTCCCACCGGGTTAAGAAGCTGAAAGGTGAGTTCATATACATCCTTTGCCCAATGACCCCAGGCATAAATTACTGTCTCAGTAAAATCTGTGCCCGCGCTGCCTTTGCCGCGATATTGGGGGTCGTTCTGCATGGCAAGCGCGGTTTGGGTGACTGCCGCCTGGGTAAGGACTACGGCCATGGTAGCGGTTCTCTCAACCGCCGCTGCCTGGGTAAGTGAAGCATCCCCCGGCTGACCTTGCTGAGGCTGGTTTGCGCCGCCTTGAGCCGCCTGTGTTTGGGTCGCCGCAATATCTTGCTGCTGCTTAACCAGGGCCGCCTGCGTCAGAGATAAAACTGCCTGAGTCTGCTGGGCAATATTAATGGCATTGTCTACCAACACATTGGGGCTGGCCTGAGGGGTAACCCCTTGCTGGCCGGTCACCGCGCCGAATAAACTACAAGCGATCATCATCGCTGCTATCAGTAAAGTCACCAGGTACTTTTTCATGGTCACACCTCCCCGAAAACTCTCCTATATCCCAGATATTAACCGTTTATCTCAAATGGAGCACACATAAACCTTCCCCATTTACTTTTAGTATAAAGAAAAACCTAGATTCCTGCAATCCCAATTTCTTGGATGCCTGGTCGCTCATTCACTACTCCTTCGCTTCGTTCAGGACATGGCCCAGACCATAGTCCGGTATGACATCCTGCCGGATTAATGAAAAACCTGCCCTCAAATCACCTTCACCCCGACATAACGCTCTTCATCCAACCCCTCCCGATCCTTCTTCACGGCCAGAGGCAGGTAATCCAACACGTCCTGAGCAGTCATACCATCCTCCCCTTTTACTTCGGCTGCCAGGTCTCCGGCCAGGCTATGCAAAAACACCCCTTTGCTGACCGCCTGTGGAAGCGACAACCCAAGCCCGTACATTGCCGCTATGGTGCCAGTCAAAGAGTCTCCTGAGCCAGCCGTAGCCATGCCAGGGTTGCCGCCCATATTAATGAAAACCCGTCCATCAGGGAAACCAATCAGCGAATGCGCAAACTTCAGGACAATGATGGCTTTTAACTCCTTACAGGTTCGCTGGAGGATTTCGACTCTATTAACATCAATTTCAGACACACTGATGCCGGTGATCCTGGACATTTCGGCAAGATGAGGGGTGAGGATCGTCTCTACCCGCCTGTTCTTGATGACCTGTAGGTCGACACTAATCGCCGTGATCCCATCGCCATCGATGATCAACGGCTTGCTAATCTCACGCACTAATTCTCTCACCAGTTCTTGAGCTTCCTGTTCCAGCGACATACCCTGGCCAAGTACAACCATATCCATAGTATCTGCCAGCTCCAGCAAAGCAGCTTTATTTTCCAGGGCAATACTGCCGGCAACGGTTTCTTTTTGTGGGATGAAAACAATCTCGCTGGCTTTACTGGCAATAAAGGGGATCATTGAGGCTGGAGCAGCCAGGCGAGAATAGCCACCTCCGGCTTTTAGAAAAGACAAGGCAGCGAAATACGGTGCGCCAAAATAACTGGCCGCGCCCGCAATGAACAAGACCTTTCCGACACTGCCTTTATGCGCATCCCGCTCGCGTGGAGGTAGCTTTACAAATGGGTTAATCTCAACCTTAAACGCCTCAGCATCATACATACCAGGAGGAAAAGAGATATGGGAGACATATAATTCTCCCCCCAGGCCATAGCCGGGGAAGAAGATGTTGCCATACTTGGGGAGACCGAAAGTGACGGTAACACCGGCCTTCACCGCCGCCCCCATCACCTCGCCCGTATCGCCGTTCACACCAGAGGGGATATCGATGCTCAACACCAGCTTCCCACTGGCATTGATGGCTTCAATTACCTGGCGGTGTAGCCCGATCACATGCCGGATGAGGCCGGTGCCAAAAATCGCATCTACGACCACATCGCAATGCGCCAGCTCCATTTTGAGCGCCTCAATGGATTCCAAGCGTTGAACTTCTATCGGCAGGCGGGTTATCATCTCGTAATTAAGCTTTGCCGGGCCATCGAACTTAGTTGGATCACCCAGGACAAAAACCTTAACCACGCCGCCGTTAGAATGGAGCTTCCTGACGACCACCAGACCGTCCCCCCCATTATGGCCCGCCCCACAGATAACCAGGAAACGTTTGTCTCGGATGTCTACTTTTTCCTGCAACAGGGAATAGACTGCCAGCCCGGCATTTTCCATCAGTATCTCTTCTGGTATACCATATTTCTCGATTGCTATGCGGTCAAGCGCCCGCATTTCAGCCACTGAGCAAACCTTCATGTCTCTCCTTCCAAGCTATTTGAAAGCCAGTGCAATATATTATACCCTCTATACAATCTTTACCATTATAATGGAGGTTACTATTAACCAGATTAATATGCGTAGCGGATATTGGTTTCACCCGCAATAATTTCCCATTCTAAGGAGAACTCCCATGGACACACTCGAAGCCATCCTCAGCCGGCGAAGCATTCGTAAATACACCGACCAACCCATCCCACAAGCGCTGATAAAAAATATCCTTAGCGCTGCCATGGCCGCTCCATCTGCCGGCAACCAGCAGCCTTGGCATTTTGTGGTCATCGATGACGACAGCATTCTCAATGCTGTCCCCCAATATCATCCCTACGCGGAGATGTTGAAAGAATCGCCGCTAGCGATCACTGTTTGCGGTGATTTGCGTAAGTTGGTGTACGATGAGTTCTGGGTGCAAGACTGCTCTGCAGCTACACAGAACATTCTGCTCGCCGCCCATGCTCAAGGGTTGGGCGCAGTCTGGGTGGGTCTATATCCCGATCAGGAGCGTGTACCCAAAACCCAACAGTTACTCGGGCTGCCTGCTGAGGTCATCCCATTCTGTTTCGTGGCTTTAGGATACCCTGCAGAACATAAAAAGCCATCAAAGCGGTATCATCTTTCCAGAATTCACCACAACGGATGGTAATTCCAATTTCTTTATTGCATTTCAAACTGGGTCACCAGCTCTTGAAACGATTCCGCCATCGCGCCGGGGCTACCATTCGCGCCGGCGAATGGCGTGCATCAGGTCCTCCGGTACGCTGGCCGGCTGGTTATGTTGCCAAGCTGGCATCTTCTTGCCGCGCCTGAACCGTCCCGCAGGTTTGAAAGACGGTCAAATTGGCTCAATTCAACCTGCGGGACATTCCTGCTCAAAAATTAGGGGTTGATATTATATATCATATTGCATATAATATTATTGTGAGCGTCCCGAATATTGTCATTGACACCAATGTTGTGATTGCCGCCCTTCGTTCAAAGAAAGGCGCTTCTCACAGGTTACTGTCATTGGCTGGGACGGAAAAGTATAATACGCATGATTCCGTTGCTCTTGTGCTTGAGTATGAGGATGTTATCCAGCGCCATCGGGTAGAACTAGGTTTATCACAAGATGATGTTTCGGATTTGATTGACTCTTTGTGCGCTCTGGCAAAGCATCACGAAATTTATTTTCGGTGGCGGCCTTTTCTGTCCTACGCAAATGATGAAACGATTTTGGTATTGGCGGTATCTGCCCGATGCAAGTACATCGTTACGCACAACATAGCCGATTTTCAAGGCGTAGAGAAGTTTGGTATAAAAGCAGTCACACCAAGTGCTTTTTTAAGAATCATTGGTGAGGTGTAATATGAGTGCCCTAAGTTTACGTTTGCCTAAATCATTACATGCACAACTCAAAGAGTTGGCTCAAGAGGAAGGTATTTCCGTCAATCAGTTTGTCATGCTGGCTGTGGCTGAAAAAGTTGCGTCTATTTCAACCATTGAATATCTAGAAAAACGCGCCAGTCGTGGCAATCGGGAAAAATTGCTCGAAATTCTAAACAAAGTCCGCGATGATGAACCCGAACCCTTTGACAGGCTGTGACGGGGGTTAAGTAATCGGCTAAAAGTTTTTTGAGAAACAATTACTGTTTTTACAGCCGATTACTCCAGTGGTTGGCCAGAAAGCTTGGTTTTTATTCAAGGGACATTTGGCCAACCACATAACGATGCGGTCTAATAAAAGTATTTTTTTCACCGCAGAGTTCGCAGAGATTAAAAAGGGATTCTATGGTTTTTCTCCGCGTTCTCCGCGTCTCTGCGGTGATCATCTTCTTCCTTAACTCACGCAATGACTATTGCGGAGCCGCAGGAAGCGCCGTTGCTACGGGCACGCTGATCATACTTGCGCTTACGGTCACATCTACGTAAAATACCCAACCCTTATGGTCAGGGGAATCCCATATTTCCACCAACACCCAGTTAAAATCTTCCGAGCGCCTGATGACATTGGCCTGCTGCCCCGTCAGGAATACGCCAATCTTGGGAAAATCAGTCCCAGGACCCTGAAAGACATCCACATCCTTACTCGTCGTCACCGTCACCGGCGCTGGAGTACTGGTGGGAGTCACCTGCGTGGCTGTAGGTGTCGGCCAGGGAGTGGGAGTATGATACTCATATCCTAACAATTTCCCCAACTCAACTTCATGGTTCGTGCGTGTGTTGCGTGAGAACATGATTTGCTGTTGCAATTGGTCACCCGTCATACCGCCCATGAAATTGGTCATCACGGCTGTCACCGTCTGCATGAAATTAAGCTGTTCTTCCTGCAATTTTACCAGGCAGGCCGGCACATCCAATTCTTCGGCCTCGCTTTGGAATTTTTGCATTTCCAGGATCACGACCGCCAATTATCCTTTCGGCGTGGCCTGCGCCAGAACAGAAACATCATCGAAACTGCGCATCAAGCGGGTGACTTTGGCAACTTCTTTAGGTAGATTGGCCGATGCACAGCGGTCTTCTGGGGAAGATAGTGTGGCGGTGGCTGCAGTGACAACATTCTCACTGACAGGTGCTTTCGAGCCACATCCGGCGATACCGGCTACCAGTAAAGATATAACTGTCAAGAAAAACAACTTTCGATTCATCGCTTTTTTCATAATTTTCTCATCATTTAATATGTTCACTAATTGTTTTACCCCGTGACGCAAACACCATATACGGGGGGAACAAGGGGCTTAAGCCCCTTATTTTTTAGCTCCTTGTTTTAGCTCCTTGTTTTAGCCCCTTGTTTGGCGAAGGTATTACTCCTTGGATTCAAGTAGTAAGTGCAACAGTAAGCCCAAAGAATGCCTCATAAGGTGTTCTAAAGTCAAGGCATTTTCTAGGGCGTAAATTAAGGCGATCCATAATCATGATCTCTTCTTCGAAAGTGACTGTGATCAAGTCTCGGTTCTTGGGTAAGTGTTGGCGGATCAAGCCATTGGTGTTTTCGTTGGTTCCTCGCTCCCAGGAAGCATAAGGATGAGCGAAGTAGAAATCAGCAGAGAGTTTCCGGGAAATGGTCTGATGAGTGGCAAACTCTTTACCGTTATCAGCGGTGATGGTAGTCAGATGCGCCACCCAACAGAGCAATTCAATCACGGCTTGAGTGACCAGGTCTGCGCTTTTGTAGCCGACCTTGCGCAACAGCGTAAAGCGAGATTTGCGCTCGCTCAAGGTGACCAGCACGCCGCGATGACCTTTACCAATCATGGTATCTACTTCCCAATCTCCCAGGCGTTCTCGCAATTCAACTGCCTCAGGACGCACCTCAATGCTGGTTCTGGCGGGTATTTTACCTCTGCAATCATAGCTGCCATACCGTTTGCGATGCTTTTTCTGGCAACGCAGATGTTTGTACAGTTCACCTCCTGTTCTTTTGTCTGCATAAACGTACTGGTAGATATGTTCATGGCTCACCGATTGCAGATTATGGTTCTTCAACCATCCAGTTATTTGTTCCGGACTCCAGTCTAATCTCAACTTCTCCTCGATCAGATGCCATGTCTCAGTGCCTATGATGGGTTTGCCTTTCTGCTTGCGCCGCTCCAGTGCTTTTTCATGCGCCTGCTTAGCCCGATAGCCTCGTCGTCCACGATTGCGTTGCAATTCACGGCTGATGGTCGATTTGTTTACACTGAGTACGTTGGCTATTTCTGTTTGGTTTAATCCATTTTCAAAAGTGCTTTTATCTGGTATCTTTGTTCACAGGTAAGCTGAGTGTAAATCGTCATAAGCGCTCCTTTGACCTGGCGGTCTCGGAGCCAATCCTACCTCAGCTTGCCCCTTTTTACCACTGCAAAGTTGCACTTACGTGTTGAATCTACGCTCATTAATATCAATTATTAACAGTTTACCACAATTACCTTGCCCTATCATAAAATCAAGGGATGGTATTAAACCATCCCTTGAATTCAAAGTGTAAATATTCTAACCGGTTTTACTGCGTAACCATCACATACAGGCCAGGAGTAGTTACCGTTGCTTCCAGGTATCCGGATTCAGGGTCGCAGCCACTTCCACCCAGGTGTTGGTGTTGGCATCCCAGAACAGGATCACCGCACCTTCCGGTGGATTGACGAACGACACCGTCATCTGGGTGCCATCTGGCATTGTATCCAATGCTGCCCCATCCTTGATCAAGGTGGCGGATAAGCCATCCACAAAGGACCTGCCTTCAGGCAGAGCACCTGGCAGTGTATCTTGGCTCTCCTGCGCGATGCTGGTCTGGTATCCGCCCAGGTCAGGCGCGAAGGTCACCCGGTTGCCGTTACCCAGCTCGAAGACGCTGGCTGAACCGAGCAGCATATTCATCAACCCAGAACCCGTCACCGGAATAGGCGCCCCCAGCCCCAGTCCGCCACCCACGCCGCCGCCTGTACCTCCTTCTTGGTCGCCAAATCGTCGGTCACCACCGGCTACCGGATTACCCGGAGGATTAACCGGATTATCCTCTTGCGGCAGGAACTGCTCAATATGCTTGTAGGTATCATTACCAGCGGGGTACCAGACAGTATCGAAGTCTGTTTTTCCTTCAACGCCGCCGGTGATATTGTTATCCAGCGTGTTGCCAGTAAAGGTGTCATTGAACAGGGTGCCGAAGATGTCCTTGAACAGTCCCCTCAGGGTGACAAACAACCCGCCGACTTCCTGCTCTTTGGTTTTGCCCAGGTCGATATTGATGGCATAGTTAAAACTGCGGAAATAGAGGGTGTCCAGGCCACTGGAAGTCATTAAAGTAACATGACCTGCGGTAGCCGCTACATCCTGGGCAGGAAGGGCGTTGAAGATGAAGATATTTGCGTCAGCCCCACCGATCAGGGTACTATACTCCTGCGTTCCATTGACATAGAAGGTGTCGTCACCATCGCCGCCATCCATGACGTCCGCGCCCAGGCTGGTGATCAGGGCGTCATTACCAGCACCAGAATTGATCATATTAGCCGCTGAATCGCCGGTGATCGTGTCGTTACCGGTGCCGGTATTGACGTTCTTGATCCCGTTCAGGGTATCACTACCCATGCCGGTTGCCAAACCTGTTGTTAGGTCTACTGTCATTGCCCCTGTGGCATCACTTTCATTAAGAGGTATCGGTTCCCGTCCCGCCATCGATAGTATCGTTACCTGCGCCACCGGTGAGTGTATCGCTATCCGCACCACCGTTGAGGCTGTCATTGCCTGCGCCACCGGTCAAAACGTCGTCCCCGCCCAATCCATTCAGGGTGACATTACCGCTAAAGAGAAATGCGTTTAGCTTGTTCACCAAATCGTTACCGCTCAACTCGGCCAGTTCTATGCTATCCAGGGTGTCTGTGGCCAAGCAACTCACCAAGCTCGTGTCTCTCAGGGTCATGTCACGACCAGCAGTCAGGACGACCTTGTCTGTGTCAGTAACAGTACCACTATTAAGCGTGTCGTGGCCATCGGCGTATAAGGTATCATCGCCAGCGTCGCCGTTCAGAACATCTGTACCTGCTCCGCCGGTCAAACTGTCACTACCCGCATCACCGTTGAGAACATTATCCCCTGCATCGCCGGTGATCGTGTCGTTACCACTGCCAGTCTTGACATTATCGAAGACAGAGAGGGTGTCATTGCCCTCGCCGGTCATCGTGCCTGTAAACAAGTTGACTACCAAGCCTGCCGTGCTGTCGATCTGGTCAAGCGTGTCGGTGCCTGTACCAGCATTGAGGACATTATCCCCCGAACTGCCGGTGATCGTATCATCCCAGCTGCCGGTCTTGACGTTCTCGATCCCGATCAGGGTATCAGTACCATTGCCGTTTGCCACACCTGTTGTCAGGTTTACTGTCATTGTCCCTGTGGCACCACTTTCATCAAAGGTATCGCCAACAATCGTGTTCGTGCCGCCATCGATAATATCGGTGCCTGCGCCGCCGGTGAGTGTATCATTGCCCACGCCGCCGTAGAGGCTCTCTTTGCCTGCGCTACCTATGAGGATATCATCTCCTTTCAGCCCATATAGGCTGACAAGGGTACCCCCCGTATAGCTCGCGGAGGTCAACATGGAATTTCCACCAACATCGGTCGACCAGGTTCCGACCCCAACATCCGACCAGATTCTTTCACGATCCACGATGATAATGGTTTCAACGTTACTTATTGTATCCGTCCCACCATCCCCAGTCAGCTTGGTTTTCCCCGAAACGGTGCTCAAAATCTGGCCTCCATTCGCAGTCTGGATAACGGTATCTTTGTCATTGCCACCGTCGACTACATCTGTGCCTGCGCCGCTGTCAATCCAGTCATCGCCGTTTTTGGCATTAATGGTGTTGTTGTAGGCCCCCTCGGCGGTAATCACATCACTATTATTGCTGCCATTTATATTCGAAGAATTGCTCACAACAATAGTAGCTGAATCCGGCACCGTCGGCGGAAGGTCATCCGCCTGCACCACAGTAACCGGCCCAACGGCTCCCAGCAGCATCGCCAGCAGCACAAGCGCCGAAGTGAGTTTTTGAAAAATAATTAAAGTCTGCCTGCTGTTACCCAATAGTCTGAACGCTTTTTTCAACATAATATTATCCTCCATAAACATGAATGACTCTACTGCAAAAACGAGCAGACAAGATTTGTCCAAATTGACCCCTCCTCAAGAAACGATAAGTTTATTATAATCAAGCTATCCCAATCACAAGGCTAAAACGATGTTCAAAGAAAACTACTGTCACCTGCAAATCCCACTCACCAGCCACGTAGACGAGTTGCCTGAAAAGCTGCGCAAACGTCTGGACAGATCCTGGGCAGGAGTGTTCTATCAGGAGTTTTTTTGTCGTCTGAACGAAGCGCCGTTTGGGATATTATATGCAGATTTTCCGTCGCGTCCGAACGTACCGGTGAACGTCCTGGTTGGACTGGAGTATTTGAAAGCAGGTAATGGGTGGACGGACGAAGAGATGTATAACGCCTTCTGCTACGACGTGCAGGTCGGAATGTGTCAATGATTTGAGACAACTTTTTTCAGAATTTAGTAAGTATTGGTTGTGTGTTGGGTAATCACATCACATCCTTTCGGGCAGGAAGGTTGTGGAAAAGTAGAAAGGTGAAGATTTTCCCACTTTTCCACAACCTCTACTACTACTATGATGGCAACGATTCTTCCTGCTTCACCGCCAGCTTTGGTGAATTGATCCAAACCGCCTCGGGTAATTGCGGCGGCATGGGTAGTCCTTTAACAAATCGTTCTGGGTTCTTTTGGTAAGCTGCGTGCAGTACTTGCTGGCGTTGTTGGATCACAGCCTGGGCCCGGCCATAGTGGACATCCGCAGGAGTCAGGAGTGCCACACCGGTGTGGTGATGCTCGTAGTTGTACCAGTCGAAGAAATCCTTGGCCCACCTGCGAGCATCCTGTTGGCAGCCGAACCGTTCTGGGTAATCAGGGCAGTACTTCAAAGTCTTGAACTGGGCTTCGGAGTACTAGTTATCGTTGGAAATGTGCGGCCGGGAGTGGGTTTTGGTCACACCCAGGTCTGCCATCAGAAATGCCACCGGTTTGGAAGTCATCGAGCTGCCGCGATCAGCATGGATGGTGAGTTGAGCTGGCTGAATGCCTTGCCGGGCACAAGTTTCGGCAATCAGCTCTTTCGCTAGGTTTGCTGTTTCGCGTTCGGCGATCATCCAACCGCCCACAAAGCGGCTGAAAACATCCAGGATGACGTATAGGTAGTAATAGGTCCATTTGGCAGGTCCTAGCAGCTTGGTGATGTCCCAACTCCATAATTCGTTGGGTTTCGTCGCTAGCAGTTCCGGTTTGACATAGTTTGGGTGGTGTAACTGGTTGCGACGCTCGCAAACTTCGTCATTTTCATCCAGAATACAGTACATGGTGCGCCAGGAGCACAGATATTGTCCTTCGTCCAACAAAGTCGCATACACTTCGCGCGGGGCGCTGTCCTGAAAACGTTCACTGTTAAGCGTCCGCCGTACTTCTACTTTCTCGGCTTGGCTAAGCGCCCGCAGCGGCAGGGTCAGCTCTGAATGCGGTTGCGGCTCACTCTCAGCAGCTTGGCGGGATCGGTAAAGACTGGCCCTGGGCACATCCAGCACCTGGCAAGCCGCAGAAACTCAGACCGTTTCGCCCAACTGTTCCGCTGATTGGATCAACTCACTTCGTCCAGATCGTGCTCTTCGATCGGCACGCCGAGCATCTGAGCAACTTATTTTTGGACATCAATGATCAGCTCGGCTTGTTCCAGCCGCCTACGCAAGCGCTCATTCTCGCGCTTCAGTCGGGCTAGTTCGGCGGCTTGTGGATCCGCTTTCGGCCCACGTTTGTGCGCACCCAGCCCTTCCAGGCCGCCTGGCTCGCGCTGCTGACGCCACTTGCTGACCAATGATGAATACAGACCTTCTCGCCGTAGTAGTGCGCCGATCTCGCCTGTCCCCTTGCAGACATCCACTTCGCGCAGAACGCGCAGCTTGTAGTCTGCCGTGTATTGCCGGCGTCTCGCTTTTTCAACTACTTCAGTATCCGGCATTCCCTCGCTTATCTTACCATTTGGGTTCTGAGACATCCTTTTTCTCCTTCGCCCTGCATACTAAATTATTGGCGGGAGTTGTCTCACTATTATAGTCACAGAGGGGGTGCGCTATGCGCTGGGCTATCGCCAGTTGGGAGAAGGTGACTTCGAGCTGCGCACGCTGTACAATTTCCGTGAACGATTGAGTCGACACATGCAGGAAATGGGTGTCAACCTGTTGGATGAAGCCTTTGAGCAGGTAACTGATGCGCAGATTGCGGCCTTTCATCTCAAAACGGGCAAACAGCGGATGGATAGCACGCAAGTGGCGAGCAACATTCGGCGAATGGGGCGGGTGCAGTTGCTGGTAGAAGTGTTGCAGCGGGTGCATCGCATGATGAACACAGGTGACCAGGGGTGCTACGCCGAAGCCTTTGCACCGTATCTCAAAGGGCACGCCGGACAGTACGTGTACCGGATGAAAAGCGAAGAAATGGGGACGCACTTGCAGCGGATCGGTGAGTTGATGCAACGTTTGTTGGTCGAGTTGAAGGTGGGCTATGCCGCCGAGCGGGTCTACCAGGTTCTGGAGCGGGTTTTTGGCGAACACTTCCAGGTCGAACAGACAGGGGTGGTGACCAAACCCAATGAAGCGTTGAGCGCCACCAGTCTGCAATCACCGGATGATCTGGAAGCCACCTACCGCGAGAAACGCAGCCGGGGCTACCAGGGCTACGTGGCCAACTTGAGCGAAACCTGCGACCCACAGAACCCGCTGCAACTGATCACCAAAGTGCAGGCTGCCTCCAACAACACCGATGACAGCCAATTGCTGACCTAAGCGTTGCCTAACTTGAAAGAGCGTACTGAGTTGGAGACGATCTATACTGATGGCGGTCACGGCGGCCCAGAAGCCGATACGGTTCTCCAGGAGCAGAATGTTGAACATATCCAAACCGCTATCCGCGGGCACAGTCCCAACCCCGAGATACTCCATCTGGCCGATTTCTAAATCAAACTCAACCAGGATGGCAAACCAGTGAAAGTCACTTGCCCGCAGGTACAGACCATTGCCGTGCAAACCAGCAGCCAGAAGAAAGCCTTCGTTGCCCACTTCGCTGCCGAAGTCTGTCAGAGATGCGCTCTGCCAGGCAAGTGCTCTGTCCTGCCGGGGAAACATGACACTCGCCATCACCTGCGCTTCACGCAAACTGAAGCCCAAGCCGCTGAAAGACGCCGACGAAGCCTGGAACAACAGAAAGAAGGCCGAAACTTACGAGCTGCCGTCGAAGCCACTGTGCGCAGCGTCAAGCATCCTTTCCCGGCTGGCAAGCTGCCAGTGCGGGGGAAGTTCAGGGTCGCCTGCATGCTGATTGGTTCCGCTGCGATGAGCAATGTGCGGCGAATTCAACGTTGCCTGGAAAGCAAAATGAAGGCGGAAAATCCGCAGATCAACCCTTCAGGGGCAGGCAATAGCGCTCAGGAACGCTCAGGCGTTTCTATTTTTGCCTTTGCTAAGGCTGCTCTGGTGGCTTTCCGTAACCTGGCGAAGCCGCTAAACCTATCTGTGAGTTGTTAAAGTGCAAGTTATTTCAGTGGAGTCATGAATGTTATAAAATAAAAAACCGGTCTTCAAGTGACCGGTTTCGCTATTTGCTCCCTAAGCCCATTGCCTGGATTTCTCCAGGCAGAGCGACCATTGCTGATGCGCTTAGTTCATCACTTTCACAACATAAATCTTATGTTAAACGTACATCAAACTACAACCATAACCCCAAAACGCCAGAATCATCTTCTGCCGCCAGTGATAGTATACACCATATTTTGTATTTTAATTGTTGGGATTTGCGAGGAAATTGTTAGTGTGATTCCAATTAATTATTATTGCGAAATATCAGATATTCTCAAACAAGGGGCTTAAGCCCCTTGTTCCCCCTCCCTCCCCCCCCGTAGGAAACCAAGACCCTAAGGGTTTCGATAGTTATGCAACCATGGCCCATCATGGCAAAACCCTTAGGGTCTGAAGCTGGAACAATCTACATCAAGTTATCCGGCCCACAGGCCTTCGTCATCTTACAACTCACCGGCCAACTTCAACACAGCCTGATAGGTGGTTGGTGACAATCGAAACCGTAATGCCTGCAATTGGTCTAAAAGTGGGCGCAGCTCGGAAATCAGCCCTGCTTGTTTGGCATCCAACGACAGGCCTAAAGTCCCTGTGAACCAAATATTGAGTGATTCAGCTACCCTGCGAGCCAACATGTCATCCAGAATAACCCTTGCATCGGGAATTTCTAACGCCAACATCAACACTTCTGATTCTCCCGCTCCAAAATCAGAAATGAGCGGCAAAGCGCTTTGACTTGCAGGTCTACGAACAACAATCCAGGCCATTTGTGATAAATCGGGTAAGTCTACTCCAACAGAGCGACCCACGGCTATCTCATCCACGACTGCAGGAGGTGTGGTGATTTGTCCTGCCAGGGCAGGTAAAATGGCCAATTGATCAATTTGGTGCAGGTATTGAAATGGCGAAGTGTTGCAGATAACGTCAGTCACAAATTTGCCTCACGCAAATCGGGTTTGGCGCTGAAGTTCTTCTTCACTGAGTTGAAATGTGTCCACCCCATAGTCTGCCAATCTGGACAAAAATACTACCCTGGGCACACCAGCGAGGTGCGCCGCAGCCCCTGAAGAAAGCTTGCCCATTTCATACAGCTTTACTGCCGAGGCCATACGCAACATATCCCCAACATCCTCGGTAGACCCTTTTAGGGCAAATAGTGTTTCGCGAGGAATATCCCAGGTTATCATGCTCATCATCTTTCTCCTTTGACCTAACTCGCGTGAAGCGGAATGGTTAGCATATCATTCCCACCACATGGCTGAGTAGATAATTTATTCGTGCTATTCGTTCATGCGTTTCATTCGTGATTAAAACTGTAGGGAACTTCCTGTTCCAGGTAGCTAGAAAAAGAACACCCACAACTAAATCACCACCTGATAACCAAAACTACGTACGGTGATCACATATTTTGGGTTATAGGGGTCAGGCTCAAGCGCTTTGCGCAGTTCATGAATACGCCAGCGCGCCATATCACGCGCCTCTGTATGACTCATAATTAGCTCCCTAAGCCCATTGCCTGGTAAAACCAAGCAGAGCGACCATTGCTGATGGTGATTTGTTCATCGCTTTCACAACATAAATCTTATGTTAAACATACATCAAACTACAAGCATAACCTTAAAACGCCAGAATCATCTTCTGTCGCTACTGATAGTATACACCAAATTTTGTATTTTAATTGTGGCTCTTTAGGAACTGCCGTGATGGGTAGTAAATATGGGGGTTGTTGGGGGGGTTCAACCGCCAACAACCCCCATATACAGCTTTTAACACGGCTATTCCCAATGAACCTTAATTGTTGGGTCTTGCGAGGAAATTGTTAGTGTGATTCCAATTAATTATTATTGCGAAATATCAGATATTCTCAAACAAGGGGCTTAACAAGGGGCTTAAGCCCCTTGTTTCCCCTCCCCCCCATAGGAAACCAAGACCCTAAGGGTTTCGATAATTATGCAATCATGACCCATCATAGCAAAACCCTTAGGGTCTGAAGCTGGAACAATCTCATAACGGGAGCGTAGATTGCTTCGTCGGGTGCAAAAAAAACGCACCCGTACTTGCAAAGACACCATAAAAACGTCTGCGATCCGCGGTGAATAACATTTCTTACGCGCTAGGGTCACCCCTCGCACCAGCGGCTCCCATACATCAAGTTATCCGGCTCACAGGCCTTATTTTGTTGGGTTTCAGCGAATCAGCTTTATCTCAACCTTAATATCCAAATCTTTCCAAACCCGGTCAGCAGTGACCGCAGTTGCAGCAGTTGTTCGCGCCAGGGCAAGGCACGCCCGGTCTCCGAGTGAAAGGCCAAAGGGCTGTGTATGTGCGTGTAAAAGTCCCGCCTGGAATGCTTGTTCTTCGTCAAATGGTATTGTTTCTAACCCAATTAAAACCAAGGCGTTCCGAATTTAATCTTCCGGCATGCCAATAGTCGACAGGCGTGTTACCACCTCTGCCAGGTTTACCGTGGAAATGACCGCCCCCAACAGCAATCCCTAAACAAGATCCACCCCTTTTTCTGCGTTGAGAAGCGCCAATAGAGCGGATGCATCCAGAACATAATCACTCACCTCTGGCCTCTTCTTGCCGCGCCTGTATCAGTGCGTCCACGAGAGAAGCTCCTAGGGGTACATATTTTCGGACAGCCTTTTGTGCCAGATTGACCGCCTGACGTACAGGGATCATGCGGATAGATCCATTTTCAAGTCGCATCACGATTTCATCTCCAGCCTGGATTTCCAACGCCCTACGCAACTGAACGGGCACAACGATCCTGCCACTTCTACTGATTTGTTTCTTAACCTCCATTATCTACCACCTCCTTGATTTAAACCATTATTTTCAATTTTACCATACAGTATATTAGGACATTAGGACAAGGGGGAAGGAGGATGCGGCTAATCAATCAGAACGTATATGAACTCTGATACGGTTAGCCATGCTGAACGAATCGGACTGCGCAGAATCCCCCTGGCAACTTCTTTATGATTGGGCACAGACAACGTCGCAAAATACCCAACTTTGATCAGGATGATGTGGCTCCCTTTTTGTCTGACCACCTTCCAGCCAAGAGATTCAAAGGCTCGCACGGCTTGCCGGCCGCTCAGGTGTGGAAGCTCGGGCATTAGCCATATACCTCCACCTGGCAAGCTTCAATGGTCAGGGGAAAACCTTGTTCTGCGCGAACTTCAAGGCAAAGCTGAAGTTCTTCTTCACTGAGTTGAATTGTGTCCACCCCATAGTCTGCCAATCTGAACAAAAATACTACTAAGCGACTTCTTGTCGCAGCACACCAGCGAGGTGCGCCGCAGCCCCTGAAGAAAGCTTGCCCATTTCATACAGCTTTACTGCCGAGGCCATACGCAACATATCCCCAACATCCTCGGTAGACCCTTTTAGGGCAAATAGTGTTTCGCGAGGAATATCCCAGGTTCTAGAAAAAGAACACCCACAACTAAATCACCACCTGATAACCAAAACCACGCACGGTGATCACATATTTAGGGTTTTCGAGATCAGGCTCAATCGCTTTGCGTAATTCATGGATACGCCAGCGCGCCATATCGCTTGCCTCCGTTTGGCTTAGATGATAACCCTGGACTTCCATCACCAGGGTTTCATAAGAAACCGGGTTGGGTGCGTGCCTTATCAAAGTTGCCAGGTATTCAAAAGTGGAAGGGGTGAGTTCATAAACCTGGTTAATGAAAGTCACCCGCCGGGTTTGTAGATCCAGCACAAACTGTCCGCGGCGTAAAAACCGCATCGTGTCATTATGGAGAAAGCCAGCTAGCATATCCTCAGAATCAGAATCGGGCTGTTTGATATCCCCCAACTCCGTCAGCAGCGTCTGCAACTAGTTCACGATTTCCCGCCTGCTGCGGGGATGTTCTTTCCTGTTGAGAAGTTCTTCCACCCTTGCAAGGACATCATCGGGGTTCATTAGCTTCAACATGTAATCGCGGGCGCCATGCCGCACCGCATGGATGGAGGTATCCAGTGAAGCATGCGCTGTGAGGATGCAAACCGGCATATCAGCGTATTTTTACTGGAGGTCTTCCAGCAGCGCGGATCCATCCATACCGGGCATCTTTAAGTCGAGGAAAGCCAGGTCAAAAAAACTAGCTTCCAAATTGTGCAGAGCAATCTCAGCGGCTCAGCGGTCGTAACTGAATAACCGGCTTTTTATAAGATCAAAGCTAACGTATTGCGCAAATTATCATCATCGACGATCAAAATGGATGCTGTAGGATTTGTCATACTCCTCCATCCTTGTCTGCGAACAATAAAACTATTTTATCACACGCCTGGGGACTCGTAAAAGAATAACTCCGCATTTTGTCCAGTCTCATGTTGGCAAGCAATAAACCTATACAACAAAAGCACAAAGAATCGCGAATTCACAGATGGACACAGACCCGTAGGGTGCGTCGCCGACGCACCGCTTTTAATTATTCTCCACAATGGTGCGTTGAGAACGTACCCTACTTTCTGTGGATTGCTTCGTCGCAAAAAGCGCTCCTCGCAAAGACATGTCTCTGGTGTCTTTGCGAGAGCCTGGTTCTCTTCCCAGGCTCGAAGCTATCTCCCACTAAATCTGGGGATTGCTCCCTGTCAGAGCACTGGAGAAGTTATATTCGCTATGGAGTATCCATCCGAAGGAATCACCTTGCCAACCCGGGTATACCCTGCCGGGTAAACTTGTAGAGTCTCGTTAGGATATGAGGTGGGGTATATGCACCTAATTCAGGGTAGAAAGGTTCTTGGGAAATATTTCGCGTCCCTATAAAAATTCAATATTGTTATACATTTCTTCTGCCAAAAACACTTCACAAGCAATGCGCAAAGCGGAAATCAATTCACTGGTGGATGATGCTGGCTGCACAATAAAAAATGCCGCTGTGTTCTCTCCCTTTATCCGCCAGCACCAGATAATCGTTGTCAAAGGTAACCAGCACGCGCCCGGTTTGTCTGGTAAAAGCAAGTTGCTCCGAATCAGATTTTCCACTGTTCTCAGCATCCTGCGTTGTCAGAATATCAACCTCACGCCGCTTTAGTCCACGCGCAACCGCCGCAGGGATATGCTCATCCAGATAAAGGGATATCAAGCTGCCAACTTCCTTTGCAGTTTGGATGGATAACGTTCCTTAAACTTCTCAACCAGTTTTGCTTCACGCGCAAACTCATCTTCAATTTCAGCGCGGTGGTCAAAGTAATACGTCAGCGCAGCATATACATCGGCAAGAGTCAGTCCGGGGAACTGATCCACGATTTCATCTGGCGACCAGCCCATCTTTTCGTGCCATACTACTATATCCGAAACACGAATGCGATGCCCATCTATGCGCGGCTTGCCCCCCATTACGCCGGGTGTTTTTACAATATGCTGTACCAGAACATCGCTCATACCTTCCTCCAATTTGTATACACTTACACATTCTAATCATAGCACAAATTGTGAGATTATGGAGTATCCTCTTTAGACAACACCTGGCTGCGGCAACCAGATCGTAACCGTAGTACCTACACCAGGTTGGCTCTCGACTTCGATCTTCCCCTCGTGCTGCGTGATGATCTCTTTACAGGTCGTCAGGCCAAGCCAAATACCGTTCTCTTTAGTGGTGAAATAAGGGTCAAACAGCTTTTCGATATCCTCATTGGGGATACCGCGGCCTGTGTCTCGGAAAGCAACACCCACCTGGGTTCCATCTGGGGATGCCTGCCAGGTGACAAAGTAATCGCCACCCCCCGGCTGCATGGCTTCGAGCGCATTGAGGCTGATATTGAGACAAACCTGGATCAATTGGGAGGGAATGCCATAAACCATTAAGTCACCCGGTACTTCTTTCTGCTTCCAGTTTACATTATTTTGTTTAAACTGCGAATCAACCAACTGGTAAACGCTTTCGAGCACCTCCTGCAAACCGACAGGTTGCTTTTTGGTTGATCGGCCGGGTTGGTAAACCTGGCGGAGCTGTGAAACCAAGTCAGTCAACCGCTTGACATCAGAATTGGCAATGGCCAGATAATCGCGCACCGGCGAGTCGGCGGGGACATCCATCTGAGTCAGATACAGACTATTTACCAGCGATTGCAACGGGTTGTTCAAGGCATGAGCGATCAACGACACCATCCGCCCCATGGAGGCCAGGTGTTCCATGTGGAGCATCTGGTCGCGCATTAACTATTCCTGGTTCAAAGCATTTTTCAGCTCCTCGTAAAGACGGGCATTACTCAAAGCCACAGAAGCATGGTTAGCAAAAATCTGCAAACGACGTGCGGTTTCGAGATCAAAAGCACTCTCATGATCACCATCCACATTCAGAAAACCGAACACTCGTTCGCCGTCTTTTAGGGGTACCCCAGCATAAGAGCAGAGCCATTCCTGGCCAGGCATGATAACCCAGGTTGGCTCTTGTGAAACATCGGGGACGACAACCGGCTTTCCCGTGGAAAGAATTTCTTTAAATGCGGGTGGGTCGAGAGGTAAACGCGCCTGAGATATTTCCGCGGTTACTTCGGGTACCTCAGCAATCCCAATGCGGCGGACGATAACTGCTTCATCTCTTAAATAAAGGGTAATATTGGCAGAGCGGGCAGGCACAACGTGCAAAACCTGGTCCAGGATCGTATCCAGAACAGTATTCAAGTCCAGGCTATGGGTAAGCGCAGCCGAGGCCTTAGTCATTACCTCCGCCCAAAGACGTTGTTCGCGCTCTTGCTTATACAGGCGGGCATTCTCGATAGCTATGACCGACCTGAAGGCCAGCTCGGTCAGCAGTTTTTCATCAGCACTAGAAAAAGCATGTGGGGCGCTGCTTTGAGCAGTGATCGTACCCAACACCAACCTTTTACGCTGCACGGGTACAACCAGCATAGAGCGTATTTGTATCCCAATTGCATCGGGCTTATAACGGGGATCACGCTGGACATCAGCGATGTTAAGTAATTTACCGCTCGCGAAAACAGAACCGGCAATGCCTTCTCCCGGGCGCATCGCCAGAGATGGTTTGCTTATATCCGATCCGCTGACCGCCACCGGACGCAACGCATTGCCTTTTTCATCCAGCAGGTGAAATACCGCCCGTTCTACGGAAGGGATGGTTTGATGGGCTGATTCCACAATCTCCTGCAGGACATGCTCCAGATCCAATGACTCGCCCAGGTTGGAGCCGATGTATTTTAACTTCTGGGCGATGACACCCAGGGCTTCCAGCTCGCGTTTGTAATGCCTGTCGCTTGAAACGTCGGTCTGACCCGCCTGTTCCGGGTTGGGAGGGCTGGAAAATCCCGCGGTCAGTCCGCCGATCAAGACCGCCAGCTTGGGCTGCAGGATATTCAGCTCCTGCGGGTACGGGTCGCGGCTTATTTGGATCACGAGGGCATCTACCAGTCTACTGCTGGTTTCCTCATCCACCCCATCCATATTTCCCAACCTGGCGCCAAGCTGAACAGCCGTATCGTGATCAAACGTCTTTGCCTGCAAGATATCCACCACCCCTCTTGCCACGGCGTCCAATTCCGAGCGCAGGGTGGTCATCCCATCAGAGGGTGTGCTCCGTGTTAGAATATTAATCCTTCCTGTACCAGGGAATCGACTTGATCGGTCAACAATCCTCCAGGCATAGGCTATGGTGTACTTTACCGGCGGCGTTTTCGCAAGCCAGTATTCATTCGAATGGCCAGAAGCAGGATGATCAGGACGATGGAGATGCCCATGACCGGCATGATCCAGCCCTCGGGTTGTCCAAACGAGACCGGCAGGCTTTCCGATACGGCTGTAACTGCCGGCAGCGGAGTCCCGCTTCCCACCGGTTGACCACCGGCCTCAGGAACCGTCCCACCCGGTGCGGGCTGTAATTCCTGGACCATAACATTTCTACCCTGGAGCAAGGCGAAGTTGCCGGTCGCCAGCTTGCGCAGCAGCACAGCATCGGTCAAGGCGCTGGCTGCCAGCCTGACACCCTCCTCAGAACTACCTAGAATTGCCAGAAGTAGATACGCCACATGTGGCGTATCTACACCCGTCTCACCAGCCGCCAGCCGCCCCAGTTCAAGATACCCCAGGCCCGCATCCGCAGACACCTGGAAGGTTATCCCGGCTTTCACTGCTGGGGTCAGCTCACCCTGCGCATCCAACGCGGCCGGTAAAATGTCCGCCAAGTTTGCCAGGAACGGCATTTGAGCCGGTTGTCCTATCACGATCAGGTTGGCATCGGTAGGCACGTTTTGGGCCAACGCATCCGCCCAAAGCACCGCCGGTACGCTCTTAGCGCCGCTTGTATGCGCCCCCAGGTAAGCGGCCAGGCTGCCGGCTACCTGCCAGGCGGCCACATCGCCTTTTGCCAGTACAAAAGTTGTGTCGCTCAATTCATTGTTAGCGGTGAAGGGGTGCGGAAAATCTCCTAGGTACTGCGCCTGGTTAACACTCATCAACTGCTCCACAACAGGCAGGTGTAAAAGCGAGTTGGAAAAGACCGTTATCCACAGGCTGCCCAGGCGCGGGTCGGAGCAGATGCTCCTGGGGAAGAGGTCAGCTTGGATTTCAAGCTGGTTGCTGCCATTGCGAATGGCTGAGGTAGGGATGATCAACCGCAAGGCGTTCATGACTGAGGTCGTATCGCTCAAGCGGGCGCTGCCGATGGGTATTGAATTCAACCTTACAACGATGGCCGAACGTAAATAATCGATCAGGGCAGAATGGTTGAAAACCAGGTCCATATACGCTTCAGGACTGATGGTAATGCCGGCCGGGATAACAAAGGTAACCAGCATGGAGCTGCTGCCAAAATTGGTGAAAGTATGGTCGGGCTGTTCCAGTAAAGCGAAAGTATGATCTTCAATAAATTCCACCTCAGACGCCGCTGCAGACACCTCTCGCACCACCACCAGGTCCGGCCTGGCAGCCGTGACCAGGGCGCCGCTGCTGAGCGCCTGGCCGGCTTTCAGGATGGCCTGGTCGCCCCCTCCACTCACCGACAAAATCACCCGGCCGGGATTCCAGGGCGAGGCGGCTACCTGGATCACGCCGTCTTCCGCTCTTTTATTAAGGGTCACCGGTACCAGGTCATGCAGGGGCGTGGGCAGAGAATCGAAAGCTGCAATTTTACCAATAAAGATCAGGTGGTTGGCGCTGCGGCTGGCCTCATCCAGGCGGCTTAAAGTGATCAAATCCAGCCCCAGCTTGTTTTGCGTCATTTTTCCCAGTCCAGCCGCAACCGCCAGGGCGGCCTGTAGCTCACTCTGGCTTGGGTCATCCGGCACGACCAAACTGACCCTGGCTTGGGAAGGCAAGTTTTCAATGTAAATTAGGCGTGGGAAAGATGCCAGGTCGAGGGTAAGAGGCACTATCTGGTGAGGCAGGATCAGCTTGGAGGCCGGGTCTATCATCACACTGGTCACCATGTTAAAATTACAGGCGACGCTGCCATCCCATACGATCACCAGCTCATGCTGCCCGGTCATGGGATTGGGTGCCAGCGCCGAATCAGGGATCGGGATAGAGATCACCCGGCTTTCATTCCCTTTCAGGACGATGGTCAGAAGGGGCACATTATTCAAGCTCACGCTTAACGAACCAGCGATGACCTCGCTCAAAGTGACGTCCCCCTGGGCCGGCATAACACTTGAAAGGAAGCTGGTCAGGTTAAGTTCCAGGCTGGCTCCAGGGAGCAGTTTCCAGTCCAAAGGGATACCAAAATCCAACTTGACTGAATCCAACGGGCCTTGCAAAGGCTTGATTTGCGCCAGGCCCAGCGCCCTTAATTCAAGATTTTTGGCAAGCTGGTTGGCCTGATCTACAGGCTTTCCAGGCAGCGGCGTAGCGGAGGGCAAAAGCGCCGGCAGGCTTGGGGAGGCCGTTACCAGGTTGGCGGTCGGGCCGGTTGCCAGTAGAGACGCCATATATGGCGTCTCTACTGAGGCGATGCTTGCGCCTGATAAAACCACAAAGACCAGTATCCACAGGATGTTTATCCACTTGTTCATCATTTTGATCGCCCTCCTATTGGCTTTGGGCATAGAGCACTGTCTTTTTGTCCGACTGGCGAGCTTTTTCCAAGGCCGTTTCGGCGTGCTGGATCATTACGCTGCTAGGCTCATCCTCCTGCAGACGCTCCGCGAGACCGACGCTGGGGATCAAACTCACCGTTTCAGCAGTGGCTTCCAACGTGATCGGCTCGGACAACGCCTGCCGGATGCGCTCCATGGTGCGGGTGGCAGCCGAGCCGGGCGTTGAGGGCAGCATCAAGGCAAAGGCAGTCTGGTGCCAGCGACCGACCACATCATTACCGCGTAGTTGGTTGCGTAAGATGGTTGTCACCGTGTGCAACAAACTCGTGAGAACAGGCTCTGGCAGGGCTTCAACCAGCTCGTGCAATCCCTCCAAATCCAGCAGCGCCAGGGAGAGAGGCTCAAGCGGGCGGCGGACGATCTCCTGCTCCAGCAAGCGTTTAAAGTGGCGGGTTGTGTAAGCTGAAGAGAACCTGTCGCTAATCGCACGGCGCCGCAAGGTCTCCAGCGGAGCACGAATTTGCTCGCTGAGAACCGCCAGTAAGATGCCGGCTAAGAACCCTATCCCGAGCGCAATAGCGCCATCCTTGAGGGCCTGAGGTTTGACCCTGATCCAAGACATAACGGCTGTATCCAAAAAGGTGATATCGAAAACCTGGTAAATGCCCTTGATGTAGTTAATGCCATTTTTAGCAATATCATTGGCCAATTGGGTTACAATTTGCGGGTTGGGACCTTCAACCAGCAATTCTATGGTGTTGGATTCCGGCTGTACTGCCGTCCAATGGGTGTAACCAGTCAATTCTTTGGGGTCAAACTGTAAGCCCTTAGCCGCTTCGTCAAAGACCCGCTTGCTGTTGAGGATGTCTTCATACGTGGAGGTGATGGAGCGTTTATCCAGGGTATCCAGACTGGTCACCATATCCCGGCTGCTGGTCAGGTTGGCATTGGGATAGACGATTAGAGAAGCACTGGCACGATACAGGGGTGTAGTGGTGTAGGAAATGCCCAGGGAGATGGTTAATCCCAGCAACGTTGTCATGACTATGAACCACCACGCTCGTTGAATAGTCCGAAGATAAAATTGTACTATCACACGCGCCTCCTTTTTGAACAGATACCCCTTGCAGAGAAAGTAATAATCATATCAATAATTTCCAAATCCTATTGAATTATACACCCAAGAGACAAAATGTCAATCATCAGTTAGGGGCGGGTCTATGTGGAAAATACCGCTAACTATGGTTAAAAAACAGACCCGCCCCTACTCGCACGGTTTATTGGTATGGAGGCGCGATAACAAACAACCGGCCCCAGGTATCCAGGTTATCCCGCTGAATACAGGTCTGGAATGCCAGGTGATGCGCCCCGGTATAGATGTGGTTGAATAAATCATTGGCCGAAAGGGACTCACCGGTAGCCAGGTTAATGAAATTACTGGTGGGGCTGTTGGGGTTTAGAGCCTGGTACTCCTGGATGTCACCCACCTCATATTCCCAGACCGCACCGTCCCCATAAATGAGCTGGACAACATCCCCAGGCTTTAATTGGAAGAACAGGCCGCCCGAGAGATAATTGTGCGCCAGCAAGCCGGCGTTACCAGCAATGGTGAATGCCAGCAGGAATTGTGTGGCTGTGCCCTTGATGTTGGAAACATAGGCGGGGTTGGAAGGGGGTTGTTGCACAACCCTCAATGCCAGGACATTTTCCACATACACCCCCACGATCTGGTTGCTATTGCCGTTTTTCACCTGCTCCACAAAACGGTCAAAAGGTGGTTTTCCTGGGGTAGCGATGGTAGCAGTTGGCAGGACCAGAGTGCTCTGGTCGCCAGGATTGGCAGGCGGAAAAGAGTTATTGGTGCTGCTTTCCTGGGTGAGGACAGGATTGGTGGCAGTGGGCGCTGGGATAATAACAATGACCCTGATCGTTGGAAGGAGCGGGGTGGGTGGTGAAATCACCACGGTGGTCGGCTGCTGGCCTGCCGGGGTGGGCTCAGCCAATGTAGTCTCTGCAGGCACTGACGGCACCTGGGGAGAGACCTGCTCTAGTGCGGGTGCACAACCATAAAGCGCCAGGAGGAAGAATGCCAGCAGTTTTAGGGGCGGGTCTATGCGGAAAATCCCGCATACCATGGTCAAAAAAACAGACCCGCCCATACTCACTTTAATGCAACCGCCAGAGATCATGTTTCCCTGCAAAACAGGAGAGAACCACCCCCGGCACAGCGCTTGGCCTCATGGGGCATTATTGTTGTAGAACCAGTTGTAGCTATAATATCCCGATGTCGAGCTCTGCAGACGGATGGCGATTTTGTTAGAGCCTATCAACGCAGCTGGGATGTTGAAGGTCGCCGTAAATGAGCCACCCGCACCAGAATTGACCGTCCCAATCGATATACCTCCGATGCCTTGGGTGCCATAAGCGCCCATGGTCACGTTGAAAGTATCGCTGGCTGGGAAATTGGCCGTCAGGATGGTGACACTGGTCTCTTTAACCACTGCTGTGATGGAGAAGGTCGGAACAATAACAGGCTGCATCGCGGGGGGTGCACTGCCGGTGTTGTTGTAGAACCAGTTGTAGCTGTAGTACCCGGAGGTGGGACTCTCCAGGCGGAGAGCAATCTGGTAGGAGCCCATCAGGTTGTTGGGGATATTGAAGCTTGCCTGGAAAGTTCCACCACCGCCCGAGCTGATCGTCCCCACATAGGTGCCATTGATGCCCTGTGTCCCCATTGGCCCCATGCGCACATTGAAGGTGTCGCTAGCCGGAAAATTAGCCGTCTGGATGGTGACGGTTGAATCCTTGACAACATTAACGATCGAAAAGGTCGGGACAACGCCTGTATACGGGATGTATGGAGTATAAGACGAGCTGCCGGTACTGTTGGTGAACCAGTTGTAGCTATAGTACCCAGAGTAGGGGCTTTCTAGGCGCACAGAGATCTGGTAAGAACCCTTCAAGTTGTTGGGAATGCTGAAGGTCGATTGGAAGGTACCGCCGCATCCGCTGTTGATCGTGCCCACATAAGTGCCATTGATGCCCGCCGTCCCCATAGGACCCATACGTACATTAAAGGTGTCATTAGCCGGAAAATTGGCTGTTTGGATGGTGATGGTCGCATCCTTGACAACATTCACAATTGAAAAAGTCGAGACCAATCCATCCGGCGAGGAAGTGTAATAAACCCCGTAGCTGCCGGTAGTATTATTACTGAACACTTGGTAGCTGTAATACCCGGAATAAGGGCTTTCCAGGCGCAGGGCAATCTGGTAAACGCCGTGCAAGTTGGCAGGAATGCTGACTGTCTTAAAAAAGGAGCCGCCATTGCCAGTGAAGATCGTGGCAACTTTCGTATCGTTGATCCCCTGGGCGCTTAAAGAACCCATGAAGACATCATAAGCATCGTTGGCAGGGAAATTGTCCATCTGGAGGGTAACGCTAGTATCTCTGACCACACTCAAGACGCTGAAAGATGAGCTCATGGCCGAGGCTGAAGAAGCAGCCGGCGCTATCACGCCACTGGTATCGTTATAGTATGAATCATAGTAAGCAAGGCCAGACGTGCTGCTTTCAAGCCGGATGGCAATCTGGTAGGAACCGCGTAGTGCCACCGGGATGCCATAGGAGCCTTTATAGACACCCCCACTGTTGGAATTGATCGTGCCCACTTCGATCCCACCAATTCCCATGGTGCCATAATTGGCCATGAGCACTCTGAGGTTGTCATTCGCTGATAAACTCACTGTCTCAATGGAGACAGTTTGGTCAACGACCACACCAACTACTGAAAAAACTGGAATCTGATAGGAAGATTCAGCTCGCCAGGGAATGCCTTCATCCGGGATTACAGCCTGCATTGGATATTTCACCCAGTTTACCGATGAGGGAGTTGCGGCTGCTGCCGGGCTTGTTAACATGATCACCAGAACGATGGTTATAATTGTAGCAATGGCCGGTTTCATAATCGATCTCTCCTTCCCGATCAAGCCAGACACGCCTCAGAAATCCCTAACTTAGGCACAGAGACAATCCGCCTGACTTAAAACGTGAACATCTGAAAGAAAATCCCCAGAGATGGGGATCCGCTATCTGGAAGATATCTAAAGACCAGGTAAAAATCCATAAAGCCCCGTAAAATCAAGTATAGAATATAAATAATTAGTTTATACTATTTTAATTATACACGATTGTTATTGCTAACATCAAGAGGAGAGTGTTGAAAAACAAGTAAGGAATTGACATTTTGGCAAAATTTAATACAATCTAGGAAATAACCGCCAGGAGGCTGACATGGAACAAAGACGATACGTAGAAACGGGCAGCGACTCATTTTTTGGAGAATATCTCTACAATCAAATAGTACCACAAGGACATTTTTTGCGGAAGTTGAAGTAAATCATAGACTGGAAGCGTTTCTCAAGGGGGATGCTTTTTCCCCCCCTTAAGGTGGATGCTTTTCTACCCGAAAGCTGATTGTACAAAACAAAGGAGAAGGAGTGGTGGGCAGACCTCCATTTGACCCAGCGCAAGTATTGAGAGTAGAACTGATTGCCTATTTGTACGATTTATCGGAGCGACAGGTAGAGGTATATATTAACGAGAATCTTCCAGCCAAGTTTTTTGTGGGGTTGGCAGTCGATCAAAAAGCGCCAGATCATTCGACCTTGACTGTATTTCGAGAGCGGCTGATACAACGGGGGAAGCTGAAGGTATTTGAAGAAATGTTGGACGAGATGATCCAGGGAGCACTCCAAAGTGGTATCCAATTTGGCTCGATCCAGCTTGTAGACAATGTGCACAGTATAGCCAATGTGAATACCGACAAAGACCGACAGCGGGAGAAGAAGGGCAAAGGTCCACGAGACCCGGATGCCCAATGGGGGGTCAAACACAAACGCAAGGTCAAGACCGAGAGTGGC
>Ga0315284_10001292_pt1 | contig 35675 bp, 40 predicted proteins | sample YL17G09_16_MG_FD_203696 | JGI IMG/M metagenome (GOLD analysis project Ga0315284, IMG submission 203696) | Sediment microbial communities from Yellowstone Lake, YNP, Wyoming, USA - YL17G09_16 | ecosystem: Environmental > Aquatic > Freshwater > Lake > Sediment | place: USA: Wyoming | collected... | reverse complement strand
GCGGGCCCCCCCCCCCCCCCCCGGGGCCGCCCCCCCCCCCCCCCCCCCCGCGCCCCCCCCCCCCCCCCCCCCCCCCCCCCCCCCCACCGCCACCTTTCCCGAGCTCACGGCCCACATCGATGACCTGACCCGGGAGCGGCTGCGCCTGGCGGCCGCCCTGGACCGCGCGGGCGGCCTCGCGGCGCGCCTCGCAGCGGACAACGACGCGCTGGCCGCGCGGTTGAACGATGGCGCGGGGGCGTTGATGGCGTGGAGGGCAGAGGCGGACGCCGCGCGGGCAGAGGCCCAGTCAATCCGTTCCCGGTTGGACGCCGCGCTGGCCGACGCGGCGTCCGCGCGCGCGGCCGCCGCCGACGCCGCGTCCCGCGCGCAGGCCATGGCCGCGGAAGCGGTGGCGCTGGAAGACGGCGCGGAAGGGGCGCGGGAAGCGGTGGCCGAGGCGCGGGCCGAGGCGAAGGACGCGGCCACCGCGGCCAAAAAAGCCGCCGCCCGCCTCGCCGCCGCCGAGGCCGCCCGCGACCGGGCGCTGGCCGAGGGGGAGGCGCTCAAAGCGGAGAAGTTGGCGCTCGCGGCGCGCGCGGTGCGCGCGGAAAATCGGCTCGCGGCGTCGGCGGCAGACGGAAGCGCCGCCCCTCCTGTGGCCGCGGAGCCTTCCACGCTCCCTTCCGCCCTGCAAGCGCCCAGCGCGCGCATCGCGGCGGCCGCGGGCGCGGGCGCGGGCGCGGCCGACGGCGGCGCGAGCGCGCCGCGCGCGGAGCTGCCTCCCGCGCTCGCCGCCCTGCTGCCGCCGCCCGGGGTTGACGGCGCGGACGCCGCACTCCAAGCCATATCCAACGCTGCCTCGCGCGCCCTGGCGCGCGCGGACGAAGTGGTGGCTGCGGCGGCCGCCGCGGCCGCCCTCCTCTCCGCCGAGCGCGCGCGCGCCGACGCCGCCGACGCGGGCGCGGCCGCGGCGCGCGCCAAGGCGGACGCGCTGGCGCGGAGGCTGGACGCCGCGGGCGCGGCGGCCGCGCGGCCGGGGAGGCGGGCGGCGCTCGCGGGCGGGCTCGGCGCCTCTGCCGGCGGCGGCTGGCTCTCCGGCCTCGCCGCCGAGCGCGCCGGGTCGAGCCGGTCAGCGTCGCCCGGGCGGTGATGTGAGCGACACGCAACACACGCGACTCGCGCGCACGCCTCTCGTCCCCTCGTCCCCTCCTCGTCTCTCTCTCGCTCCATCAAACGCCCAGCGCCGCGCGCGCGCCCCACACGAGCACAGTCAGGGTGGCGACCAGTTGGGACAGGTTGGAGACGAGGGCGCCGGCCATGCGGCCAGAGGGGCTGGCGTGGAGCGGGGGGGTGGGGGCGTCGAGGGCGCCCGCGCCTCGCACGCGCGCGCGGCCCGCCCTCCCACGGGCGCCCTCTCCACGCCGCGCGCGCCGCGGTCGCGCGCGCGCGACCGCGAGGCCTCCCGCGAGGCCTCGGCCCCCCCACCCCACCCTCTCCCCCTCTCGCTCACCCGTTGGCCGCGTACCCCTTGAAGTACAGGACACGGCCCAGCGTCCACACGGCGAGCAAGCCGGCCGCGACGCGCGGCCCGGCGGCGGTGGCGGCGGCGGCGGCGACCGCGAGCAGCAGGGGCAGGTTTTCCAGCAGGTTTTGGTGCGCGCGCTGGACCGAGTTGAATTTGAACGCGGCCTCCGAGTCGCCCTCGGCGTACATCTTCGGGTACGCGATGCCGTACGCCTGGGGAAGGAGGGGGGGAAGGGGCACGGTGGGAAGGGAAGGGCAGCGTCGCCGCCGCCGCCCACACGCCCCCCCTCTCCTCTCCCCACACCTTGCGCGCTTTGACGACTTCGATGGCCATCCACTGGTTGACGACGCCCAGGGCGCCGACCGCGGCGGCGAGCGTGCTGGGGAGGGGAGGGGAGGAGGGGGGGCGTCGACGTTTTTGTTGGGGTCGCCGCCGCCTCCCCGCCGCTCCGCCTTCCTCCCACAGACGCACGCCCCCCACACCCTCTGCTCTCGCACCCTTGGTCGGGCGTCAGCGCGGACGCCGCGACGCGGCGCGCCGCAGGCGCGCGCGCCGGGAGCGGGCGGGCGGCCGGGCGGGTAGCGCGAGCGAGGGAGGAGGAGGCCATGACGCTTGGAGGTGTGGGGAGGGCGGGCGCAGGGGCAGAGTGTGGTGGTCGCATGCAGGCGTCGTTGCTACCCACACTTGATGCTCTCGTCCCCCTCCCCCACCCGCCCCCACGGGCACGCCGTGCGGCGCACAACGCTGGCGAGGCGGCGGCACCTGGCGGCCGCGGCGGCCGCCGGCGCGGCGGTGGCGACCCTGGCCCTGCTCGCTGCCGGGCGCGCGCCGTGCGCCGGCCCGGGCGCCCCGTGGACCGCGGCGTGGGCGGCGGTGGACGACGCGCCGGCGGCGAGCAACCGGCTCGCGGACGCGGCGCTCGCGGGCGACGGCGCAGGGGTTGAGGCTGGCGGCTCGACGGCTCCACCGCCGCACCCGGCCGGCACCGCCGTCATCCTGGTGCTCGACGCGGCGCACGCGGAGGCGGCGGCCGCGTCGGCCGCCGCCGCCGCGGTCGCCGGGTCGCGCGCGGCGCCCGGAGAGGTGGTCGTGGTCGCGGACGGCCCCGCCGTCGCCGCCGCGCTGGCCGACACGACAATCGAGTCGATACCCGGCCTGCGCCTGCTCGCGCGCACCACCCCCGGCGGCCCCGCTGCCGCACGCAACGACGGCGCGCGCGCCGCGCGCGCGCCCCTCTTCACCGTGCTGCCCCCCGGCGTCCGCCTCGCGCCGGGGTATTGGGACGCCGTGGTCGCGGGCGCGGCCAGTGGGGAGGAGGACGACTTTCTGTTCACAGGGCCCCCCGCCGACCCGCCGCCCGCGGACGGCGGCGACACGCTCCCCGCGACGCTCCCCTGGTTTTCGCCGCACCCGCCGGCGACCGCGGTGCGGAAGGCGGCGTGGGCGAGGCTGGGGGGGTACGCGGTCGCCGGTCCGCCTTTGGGCGGCCCCCTCGGCGCGGGCGACCCGCACGCGCTCCTCCTCGCCGCCGCCGTCGCGCGCCGGGGCGACCGCGCGCTGGGGGCGCAAATTCATGAGGAACCACTGTTCGCGGTGGACGCGGGGGCGGCGGTCGGGGCGCCGCCCCTGTTGGCCACGTCGGCCGCCGTCGCGGCGTGCGGCGCGCCGCTCGCGCCGTCGACCGTCCTGCGAGCCCACGCCCACATCCTGGCCACCGCCTCCGCCGACGCCGCCGCTGCCGACGCCCTGTTCAAGGCGGCGGCGGCGATGGCGGCGGCCGCGACGGCGTGCCCGCTGTCCGCGCCGGCCGACGTCGTCGCCGGCCTCGTGCGGGAAGCCGTCGGCCGGGTGGACGACGCGGCGGCGGCCTTTGCGCGCGCGGCGCGGTGCGCGACGAGGGCGGGGGTGCCGGCCCTGGCGTGGGCCGCGCGGCTTCGCGCCGACGCGGTGCGCGTCGCCGCGCTGCGCCGCTGCGCCGTGCGCGCCGCGCCCGCGGCCGAACCCGGCGACCCGCCGCGGCCGCCCCGGGAAAACGCCAAGGCGGACGCGGGCGAGTGCGTGGCGCTGCTGCTGGGGGAGGTGGTGTGATCGAGAGGGGGGCTGTTTTCTTTTATTTTCTTTGTGGTGCGTCTCATTTGTCCTTGCATGGGGGGTCGGAAGCGGCAGAGCGTGGAGTGGAAGCATGTGGACTCGGCGCGGGAGCGCGGGCCGCACCGCGAGAGAGCACCGGCAGCCGGAACCGCGCGCGCCGCCACCCTCACCCCCCCTGCACCAGCGTCGCCGCCGCGGCCGCCGCTTTCAGCTCGCACCGGTGCACGGACGTGCGGGCGCGGACGTAGGCGGCCACGAAGGCGTCGACGCGCGCGCCGCCCGCCGCGAGAAACGCGTCGTACTCCCTCCCGCTCGCCGCGTCCGCCGCCGCCGCCGCGCGTTTGAGGCCGGCCACCAGGGCGGCGGGCGCGATGGCGTCGGCCACCCGGCGCTGGCGGGCGGCGAGGGAGGCCGCCGCGCGCGCCGCCGCGTCGAAGTCAGACGACCGGATGACCGCCGCCTGCGTTCGCAGCTCCCGCAGCGTCGCCTCCTTGGCCAGGGTGGCCTTGGCCAGGGCGAGGGCGTCGGGGGGCGGGGCGGGGGAGGGGGCGGGCGCGAGCCGCGCCGCGGCGCGCGCGGCGAGCGCGGCGTACGCCCCCGGGTCGGTCACCCACGCCTCCAGCTCCTCCCGCGTCGCTTCCTCCAGCTCCACAAACGACTTCGGCACCACCGCCCTCGCCACCGCTTTCGCGGGCGACGGCGACGCGCTGGGGGGGCCGGCGTCGGCGCTCAGCGCGGCCACCGCCTCCCCCACCGCAGCCGCCAGCCGCGACCTCGCGCCCCACGCCGCCAGCTCCGGCGTCGTCACCCGACCCGCGGCGTCGACCCAGGTGTGGCGCACGCGGGCGGCGAGGGAGAGGGAGGGGGGGGTGGAGGGGAACGCGGGGGGGAGCGCGACGCGGAGGTGGGTCGCCGTTCCGTCGGGCAGCGTGAGCGGAACTTGGAACAGGGTTGCGTCCCGGTTGAGGGCTTCGGCGGCGGGGAGGTTGGCGACGAGTTCGGCGACCTGCGACGACCGCCTGGGGGGCAGGGGAGGAAGAGGGGGGGGGGTGGGGGGGGGTCGCCGCGACCGCCGCCGCCGACGTCGCGTTCACGGCCGTGCCGCCATCCACCACGCCTCCGTCCGCGCTCACTCGGCCGACTGCTGAAACGGGCCGACCATCAGGGCGCAGTGCGCGCGCGGCGCGCTCCCTTTCTCGCGCCAACGACCGGCTGGCGCGGGCGTTCTGTGCGCGGCGCGGCCGCGGGCGGCGGCGCGCGCCGGCGTGGGCGGGCGGGTGTGTGGGCGGGCGTCGGCGACGCGCCGCCCTCTCCGCCTCCACTCTCCACCCAATCCGCACCCCATGCCCCCCTCCACTGCCGACCGCGCCCGCCTGGCAGCCGCGGCGTCCGACCCGCTGGCCGCCGTCGCGGCCCTGCATGCCGCGGCGGGCGGGCCGACCGCCGACGGCGACTGGGGCGTGGCGGCCCTCTTTGAAGCGATCGCGTGCGATGCGGAGCTCGCGGCGCAGGTGAGGATGAGGGGAATGCGGAGCCGGCGGCCCGCCGCGGGCGCGTGATCGCGGCGCCTAGCCCGACGCCCCGCCCCCGCCCCCCTCTCTCCAGGTCCCGTGCCTGAACGAGGTGCTCATCGACACCATCCCACACAACTCGCTCGTCCGGTACCGGGGCATGGTGAGTGAGAGAGCGGAGGGCGGCGCGGCGGCGCCGCTCCCGCCCATTTCGCGCGCCGCGCCCGCGGCGGGCCTCGCCCACCCCACGCCCCCAATCCTCCGTCAGGTCCAGGACATGCTGGAGACGGCCTACTACGCGGGCGCGGTGAAAGAGGGCGGCGGGAACGGGAGCGGTTGGGCGACGACCAAGTTCCGCGACGCGCGCGCCGGCGCCGCCTCCGAGTTCGCCTCCGGCCCCGGCGCCGTGCACGAGCGGCGCCCGCTGTACTGCACCGCGGTGCCGGGCGAGAAGGTGAAGGCGGGGGTGGTGGCGCCGCGCGCGGTCGCCGCCGCGGCGTCCGTCCCGCCCAAGAAGCGCGGCCGCGCCGCGGCGGCCGACGGCGCCGACATGGAGGAGGAGGACGCGGCCGGCGCCAAAGAGGCGCGCGCCGCCGCGTCCGGCAGCGCGGCGGCGGCGGCCGACGCGCCGGCGCTCGCGCCGCGCCCTCCCGCCACCGGCGACGCCCTCGTCCTCCTCTATGCCCACACCGGGGCCGAGCCCAAGCTGAACGACGTCGTGGAAGTGTGGGGCGTGCTCTCCGTCGTGCCCGAGCTCGGGGTCGGCGCCGACGACCGCAACGGCCTCTCCCCCGCCCACCCGCCCACGTCGGCCGTGCCCCGCGTGCACGCGCTGTGCGTGCGGGCTGGAGGGCAGAGGCCGGGGCCGGCGCTCGCGCCGCCCGCCGACGCCGCGCGCGCGCGCGCGGCCGCGCTCGCCCACCTGACCGCCGCCCTGTCGGGCGACGCCCTCGCCGCCGAGCACATCCTCCTCCAGCTCGTCGCCCGCGTGCACGTGCGCGACATGGCGTCGGGGCTGGCGCTGGGCACGCTGGCGCTGCAGATTGGTGGGTGCCCGCCCGGGGCGCCGGGGGCCGACCCGACCGCGCTCACGCCCTTTGCGGCCGGCGTCGCGGCCGCCCTGTCCGACCTCGCCCCGCGCACCCTGGCCCTCCCCGTCACCGTGCCCGCGCTCAACTCGGGGCGGCTGCGCCCCGCGGCGTGCCCGCGCGCGTCGCGGCTCGCGGGCGCGCCGCTGCAGGTCGCCGCAGGCACCCAGCTCCTCCTCGATGAGACCGCGCTGGCGCCCGGCAAGCTGCTGCCGGCGGGCATCGACAACGTGGAGGTGGGAGGAGGGGAAGGGGGGAGGGCCTTGGGCGGCGGCCGGCCGGCAAGGTCACAAAGATGCGGTTGCGAGGACTGCGCACCCAACACTTCCTCCCAACACCCCCGCCCCCTCCCAGGCCCTCAAATCCGTGCTCGCCACGGCCTCCCTGGACTACGACTACCACGTGTACCGCGTCCCGTTCCCGGTGGACGCGCCGGCGACGGTGCTGACGGCGGGCGCGGCGTCCTTGTTCCGCGGCGCGGTCGCGCTCGCCGTCCCGCTCCGCCCCGCGCCGCCCCCGGCGCCCGTGCCCGCCGCCGAGTTGGATGCCGCGCGCGCCCTGCTGGACGCGGCGCGGGCGGCCGAGTTCTCTGTCGACGGTGCGGCCGAGTGGCTCGAGCCCGCGCTCGTCGCCGCGCGCCGCGGCGCGTCCTCTCCGGCCGCGTCCGAGGCCGACCTGCACCGCCTGCTGGTGCAGGCGCGCCTGCTCGCGCTGAGCCACGGGGAGGCGGCGCTGACGCGGGCGCGGTGGGAGGGCGCGCTCGCGCTCGACGCCGCGCGCCGCGCGCGGCTCGCGGCGTGACGGGAGGGAGAGAGAGAGAAAGGGGAGAACGTGTGGTGCGTGTGTGGCTAAACAAAGCAGTCTCTCGCTCACCTGGCCGCGGCCCGCGCGGCGGCGACCGCGCGCGCGGCAATGGCCGCCGCGCCGTCCGCCCCTACAAACTCGCTCTCCGCCAGGGCAGCGGCCACCGCCACGACCGCCCCGGCGTCGGCGCCGCCGACCCAGGCGCGGCCGTTGGCGCCGGCGGCCAGGTCGAAAGCGAGGGCGGCGCCGAGCGCGGCCAGCGCGGGCGGCGGTTCCGGCGCGGCCAGCGCCCGCGCATGGCTCGTGGTCAGGTGGAGCAGGATGCCGGGGCCGAGCGGGCCAAAGCCCGAGGACTGGGAGGGGGGGGGGGCGGGGGGGGGGGAGGCTGGCCGCGCGCTCGGTCGCCCCTCCCCCCTCCCCCCTCTCCTCTCACCCTCCCGCCTTCATCCACGCAGGCCAGCTCTGCGTCCACGTCGCGGCCGGCCGCGGCGACGCGGGCGAGGACGAGGTCCCCGACCGCGAGCGGCGGCCGGTTGCGCCGCGTCGCGCCTTCAAACGCGAGAGACGGCAGGCTGGCCGGGAACGCGGCCCCGATGTCGACGCCGTAGGCTTCGCCGCCCTTGTCGGTGACGCGTCCGACGACGGCGTCGCCGGGGGCGGGGGCGTAGCGCCGGCCGCGGCTCGCGACCCACGCCGTCCCGCCCCGCGTCTCTTTCACCACCCCGGGCGCGTCCGCCACGAGCCAGGCGCCGGCGGCGTCCAGGCCGGGGCCGACGCGGAGCTCGCCGGAGGGGGGGAGAGGGGAGATGCGGTCGCCCGGGGAGACAATCTGCAGAGAACGGGGAGTGGGAGTGGGCGTGGGCGCGCGAGCGCGTGCGAGGGCGGGGTCGCGACGCGGGCGGGACGGGGGCGCACCCGCGCCATGGCGGGCCTCCGGCGCCGCCGAGACTGGCCGCCGCCCACGCCGCTCCCTCGTCTCCTTCCTCCCGTCCTCCTCACACGCGCACACGCGCGGCCCCGCCCTGCGCGCAGGGCGGCCGCCATCGCCCGCCACCCCCCAACCGCCCCAGTGTTCCTCTTCTTTCACTTGCGCGCGCGCGTCGCCGCGGCCGCGACGACGACGACCGCGCTCGCCGCCGCCGCCGCCGCCGCCCACACGGCCGTCGGGTGCCGCTTGTAGAACGACGACGCGGCTTCCAGCCACGTTTCGGCCGCCGCCCCCGCCGCGCGCGCGGCTTTGCCGCCCTCGGCGCGCGCCGCGCGCGCGAGGCGGGCAGCCTCGTCCGCCGCGCGCGAGCCGGCAGCGGCCGCGTCGGCGGACGCCGCTTTGGCGTGGTGGGCGGCCGATGAGCCGGCGGCGCGCGCGAGGCCCGCCGCGTCGGACGCCGCGGCGCTCGCGTGCGCCTTGGCCGCGCCGGCCAGCTCGGCGCCGCGGTCTTTGGCGGCGGTCGCGAGCCTGGCCGATTCAGAGGCCAGGGCGGCCGCCTTCTCGCGCGCCGCGGTCGCGGCCGCGCCCGTCGCTCTCGCCGCGTCGCCGGCGAGCTCCGCCGCGCGGTCTTTGGCCACGCCGGCGGCGCGGCGCGCGGCGGCGCCAGCCGAGGCGAGGGAGGCGGCGGCGTCGCGCGACACGTCGGCGGCCGCGGCGGCGGCGGCGTCGGCCGCCGCGCGCGCGGCGGCCGCGGCGTCTTCCGCCGTGGCCCGCACGACGCCCGCGGGCCCGTCCAAATCCAGCTGGCGCACCGCGGCGCCCGACGAGCCGCCCGCCGTCGACCCGCCGCCCACCGACCCGCGCGGCGACGCGCCCACGCCCCCGGGCCGCTCCGGCAGCGTGGGACCGCCCCACACCGCGCCGCCGGCCGGCGGCGGCGGGTCGGGCGCGGCGTCGGTGCCCACGTCGGACGCCGCGTCGCCGAGGGAGGCGACGTCGTGGCCGAGGTGGGAGACCGACCCGAGCTCCGACCGGGTCGACGGCACGTCGGACGCGGCGTCGTCGAACGGGGGCGGCGCGGCGGTGCCGAGGCGGGCGGCGAGGCTGGCGGACAGCGCGGGGGGGGGGGAGCGGAGGTGGGGGGGGAGGGGTGCGCCGCCGCCGCCAGCGCCGGGCTGAGGATGAAGGCAGGTGCCGGCGCGCGTCGGAAGCGTTGACGGCGGCGCGGGCGCGGCGCGGGGCGGCGCGCAGCGCGGTGCGCGCGCGCGCGCTCGCCGCCCGCCCCCAATCTCGACGACCCTTTCACTCTTCTCGCCCGCCACCCTCTCTCTCTCACACCTGCGGGCGGCGCCAGTCGCCACCAGTCTCGCGCGGCGACGCGTCGTCGCCCGGGCCGCCGTCGCCGCCAGGGCCGCCGCCGCGGCCGCGGCCGTTGCCTCGTTTGCGGGTCATGATGTGGAGAGAGACGGGAGGGGTGGCGGAGGCCGAGGCAAGAGTGAGCGCGCACCGCTGCATCGTCGCGCCCTCTCCTCGCCTCCCCCGTTCGATGTTCCACCGCCCCACCTCCCACGCCGAGGCGCTCGGCCCCGGCGTGGCCGGCCCCGCGCTGGCGCTGGCCGCGGACGCGCCGGGGTCCGTCGTGCGGCCGAGCGTGCAGACGCCGACGTCCGGCGCGGCGCCCTTTGCGGTGGCGCCGGGGCACGTGGCGGGCGACGGCGACAACCGCCAGCGCACGCAGTGAGAAGACGGGGGGGAAGGAGGGAGGGGGGAGGGCGCGCGATCCCGACCGGCGCGCATCGCGGCGCCGCGCGGCCGCCGAGGCCGCTGGCGGCCGCAAAAGCAGGCCCGGGCGATCGGCGGCATCCATCAAAGAATCCCGGGATTGGGGCTGGGGCGCCGCGGGGCGCGAGCGCCGGGCGCCCGACCCCCTCCCCCCTCCTTCCCTTCAGAACGCCGTACGTGACCGGTACGTCCGTCCTGGGCGTCGTCTACGCGGGTGGCGTCATGCTGGCGTCCGACACGCTTGGTGCGGTAGAGGGAGGGTGCGGGGTGGAGAGGCGGCCGCCGCGGCCGCCGCCGCGCGGCCGCCGACGCGCCGCACGCCTCCCACGCGATTTTGGGTGCCGCCGCGGCGAGCGGGGCACCCAGGGCGGCGCCCGCGGCGGCCGCGCTCGCTCGCGCGCCGCGCGCGCCCTTCCCTCCTGCCCACCACCCCGCCCCCTCCGCCCCTCCCCAGGCTCGTACGGCTCTACCAAGCGCTACAAATCCTTTGAGCGCCTCGCTCCCATCGGGCCCACCACCGTGCTGGGGGCCGGCGGGGAGCTGTCCGACTTCCAGGTGGGGCGGGGGGGCGCGGGGTGGTGCGGGAGGGTGGAGGCCGCGAAACGGCGCCCACCCCCCCTCCCCCCTCCCCCTCCAGTACATCAAATCGCTGCTTGTCGAGCTCGACGTGGCCGACTACTGCGCCGACGACGGCGAGCCGCGCACCCCCGCCGCGCTCCACGCATACCTCACCCGCGTCCTCTACAACCGGCGCACCAAGATGGACCCCCTCTGGTCGTCCCTCGTCGTCGCGGGCGTCGGACCCAAGGGCGGCGCCCCGTTTCTGGGCACGGTGGGGATGCTCGGGGTCGCGTACACGGACGCGCACGTCGCGACCGGGTTTGGCGCGCACCTCGCGCGCCCCCTGTTCCGGGAGAAGCATGCCCCCGACATGTCGGACGCCGACGCGGAGGCCCTGCTCAAGGAAGCGCTCGCGGTGTGCTACTACCGGGACAAGCAGACGATCAACAAATTCCAGATCGCGCGCGCGACGGCGGGCGGGGTCACCGTCTCCGCCCCTTTTGCGCTGGAGACGCGGTGGGGGTACGCCGCGTTCGAGCACCCGTCCGCGCACGCGGTGGGCACGTGGTGAGGGAGCGGGGGGGGGGAGAGACGGGGGCTGTTTTTGCGGCGGGCGGCGTGTCACACGCGCGCGCGCGGGCGCGGGGAGCGGGACCGGGTGCGGCGCGGCTGCGTTTGGGGGGGGGAGCGGGACCGGGTGCGGCGCGGCTGCTTCTGCGGCGGTGACCGCGAGCGCGAGCGCGAGCGGCGCGGCTCGCGACTGCGCGAGCGCGGCCGGCGCCGGCCGTCGCCGCCGCCGCCACCCCGCCCTCCCACGCCTCCTCCTCCTCTGGGCGGCTCGACCGCGACGGACAGGAGGTCGCCCGTCTCAAAGCCGAGGCCGCGGAGCGTGCGCCGGTCGTCGGGGCCCGCGCCGGACGCCCGCAGCCTGCCCACCCGCCGCAGCGTGGGCGCGCCACCGCCCCCCGGATAGACCAGGGCCAGGTCCAGGGTCGCCCCCGCCGCCGCCGCGCCCGGCTCGACCTCTTGCACCAGCGACGCCAGCTCGCGCAGCGTCGCGTCCGGCCACGTGTAGGCCTGCACCTCGCCCGGCGGCGGCTTGGCGCCGTCGCCCGCGAGGCGGGCGAGGGACGCCGGGACCGGGTGGGTCGCGGCCGGGAAGATGCGCAGCAAAAGAGGGCACGTGCGCTCGCGGTCCACTTCGGGCGCGCCGTCGGGCGCCAGGCGTGGGCCGCGGCGAGCGTGGCGCGGCGCGGAGGCGGACGCGGGCGGCGGGCGCGGCCCGATGCCCGCGCCGCGGTCGGGCGCGGGCAGCGCGGCGGCGCCGCCGCCGCTACGGCCGCCCTTGTTGCGCCGGCGGCCCATCGGGGGTGGGCGAGCGGGGCAAGGGTGTGTGCGGGAGAGCAGAGGGGAAAATAGAGCGCAGCGACGGCGACGCGCAGAGAGAGAGGCGGGGGAGGCGCCCGCGCGGCTCGCCCGCCCGCCGCACGCCGGCGCGGCTGGCACCGCGTCGGACACGAGGCGAGAGGCGCCGGAGGCAGAGGGGGGAGCGAGCGAGCGAGGCCGCGGCGCGAGTTTCGTCGGCAGCGGTCTTCGGCCCTGCAGCCTTCTGAGTTGCCGCCCGGCCCTGCAGCTTTTCACGGTTTGGACGTCCGACCACGCGCGCACCAGGCGCACAGGGGTAGGGTTGGGGGTCGGGGGCGAGAGACGGTGGGGGAGGCGAGAGCGGCGCGGCGTGCGAGCGACGCAGAGAGAGGCCCGCGGCGCACCCCACCGCCCCGACTCGGCCCCTTCGTGTGTTGATTGCCGTGTTGCACGCCGCGGGCGCGCCGGCGCGGCCACGGCCGCGGCCGAGGCCACGCCGCGCCGCCACCACGGCCGCCCCACGGGTGGGGCGGCCGTCGTGGCGCCCCACCAAAGAGATAGTCGCCCCGCCCGTCGCGGCGGGCCGTGGCTGAGTCCGCCGAGCGAACTCGGGGCCAGCCAGCAGCGCCGCGCGCCGGGCGGGAGCGAAGGGAGGCGGGGACGAGGGGCGGCGCGCCGCCCCCCGCCCCTGTCCTCCTCTCCTCTCAACCCTGGTACTTGAGGGCATTTTTGTTGAATTTGGGAATCTTGGGCAGCTCCGGCATCTCGGCCTTGGTCGGGAGCGGCGTCTTGCCCTTGGTCCAGTCGACCGTCTTGCCGCGCCCCGAGAAGTCGAGCACGGGGGCGCCCCAGCGCTCCGTTCTGGGCACCCGGATGTTGTCGTCCTTGATCGTGATCGTGGGCGACACCTCGACGAGCGACGGCGCCACGTTGAACATGCGCGGCTGGAACTGGATGCCGGTCGCCTTGACGCGGATGAGCGCGGGCTCCACCTTCATAAACTTGGGGTCCCAACTCGCGCCCTTGGCGGACACGGTGATGATGCGCGGCGAGACCGAGAGGAAGCGGGGATTCGCCGTCGCGCCCGCCGCCCCAATGTTGATGAGGCACGGCCGGAAGTTCAACCAGTTGGGCGCCACCGAGAGGGCAGCGATGGCCTTGCGGTAGACGAAGGGCTCGTTGCGGAACCACGCGTTGTTGTTGGCGGCCTGTGCCGTACCGGAGGGTGCGGTGGCGGTGGCGAGGGCGGCGAGCCTTTGGTCGGTGTAGACCGGGTTGCCCAGCCCGATGTGGGCCTCGAGCGTGGGGGACACGTGCCTGAGGAGCTGTCTGAACTCCTCGATTTTGTACTGGCGGGGGTGGGGGAGGGGGTTGGGTTGGGTGGGGGTTTGAGAGAGGCGCCGGCGGCGCCTCTCTCTATCTCGCTGCTGCGCCGCAGCAAGCGGCGCGGCGGGCGCCGGTGGTGCCCTTCCAGCGGCCGCGCCGGCGCGGCGCCCGGGCCGCTGCGGCGGACGAGGGAGGGAGGAAAGAGCGAGGGGGCCGGGCAAACGCGCCACCCTCCTCCCTCCCCGCCGCCCCGCGCAGCAGCTGCAGGCGTCGCGGCGGGCGCCGCGCGACCTCCAGCTCTCCCCGCCGCCCCGGGCGGCGGGGAGAGGGGGGTGGCACGCCGCCGCCGCCACCACCCCCTCCCCTTCGTTCCCTCCTCTCCTCTCACCTGCACGTGCTGGGCGAGCCAGTCCATTTCCACGAGCGGCTTCGAGATGCCCAGGATGGCGAGCACGTCGGCTGCCAGCTGTTGGTACTCCTTGACGAGGAACGAGAGGCCGGCCGGGATCGAGTGCTCGCCGTACTCGGACTGCACCAGCGCGTGCTGCTGGGCGAGCAGCATGTTGACAAAGGCGGCGTGGTCGGCCTCGTTCTCGGGGATGAGGAGCGGGCGCTTGACGTCGTTCTTTTCAGAGAGGGACGCGGGCGCGTCGTACAGCCCCGTTTCCTGGTTCAGAACGAAGCCCGCCTCCGTCATGACCTTGTCCGTGTCTTCCAGGGAGAGAGTCTTGGTGTCGACCATGTCGGCGACGTCCGAGTCGGCCGCGTGGGCGAGGGCGGCGGTGCCGGCCAGCAGGATGAGGGCGAGGGCGGCGAAGCTAAAAAAAGGGGAGGAGGGGGCGGGGTGGGCGGCGGACCTCGGGAAGAAAGAAAAATGAACGCAAGATTGCGCAGCGCCGAGAGTGGCCGCCCGCGCCGCAGCCGCCCGCTCGCGCGCTCGCCGACGCCCCGCATCGGCGTTTCTCGCGTGGCCGCGCGGCCGCGGCCGCGGCAGCGGCCGCGCGGAGCGGAGGCGCGCGGCCGCAGCGGCGGCCGGGGCCGCGCGGCGCCCCGCCCTCGCGACTATTCGCGCCGCCGCCGCCTCAAACGCGGCCCGGCGCGTAGCGCGCGGCGACCGTGGTGGCGTGCGGCTGGGCGGGGCGGCTGCCTCGGCGGCGGCCGGCGCACGGCGCAAAGGTCGTGCCATTGAACGCCGCACATTGCCTCACCACTCGCCCCTCACGCACCGCATTCTACTTGAGCTCAAATGCGTTGACCGAAAGGAGCTATCGAGGGAGGGAGCGGGGCGTGAGCGCCCCTATTTCCCCACCCCATGCGCGGTCGCGGTTGGCCCTGGGCCTTGCCCGCGGGGGCCCCGCGGCCGCGGCCCGGCCCGGCCGCCGCCGCCCAGGGTCGGCAGTACATGGCGTGCCTGCCCAATTAATGCGGCGGGCGGCGGCTGGGGACGGGTCGCGCCGCGCGCGCCGCTCGCCGCCCGCCCATCGCCGTCTCCCGCCGCGCGCGGCGCGGGCGAGGCCCCGCTGGCGCCCGGGCACGCACCTGGGGCGCGCGAGTGTGTCGCGCGGGGCGGAGACGCGCCTCGAGTCGAGGGGCGCCGGGGGAAGGGTAGTGAGTATGCGGCGGCGTCGGCGCGAGGCTCTCCCTCTCTGCCCCTCGCCAAACGCACATAACGCCCGTTCCTCCCCCTGGGCTGCCACCGTCGTCCGCGCGCGCCAGCGGCGGGGTCGGGCGCGTCGATCGAAGGTTTACGAGGGCGCGGAAGGGTGGTGGGGTGCGGCGCGGGGGCGACCCGCGGCCGCCGCGCCGCGCCGCGCGCGGCCGGCAAACCGGGGCTTGGCGACGCTGCACCCCCGCCCAACCCACCTGGAGCCCGCCCTCACACGTCTTGGGCCATGGTGTGCCGTCGGGATCGGCTTTCGGGGACGTGGCGGGGCGTGTGCGCGCTTTGGTTCCGCGGTGTGGCGCGCGCGGGCGCGCTTTTTTCCTTTTGCCCGGCGTCCGTCGATGGCGTGAGCCCGCCCCAACCTGAGCTCAGCCATCCGTAGCGCGCACGCACACGCCACGCGTCCAACGTCGCGCGGGCGGCGTCGAGGGAGAGGAAGCGCGTCGTAGCGCGCGCGCGCAGGCTGCCGCCGCGCCGCCGCCCGCGCCCTATCTGCACCTCATGCCACCGGGAGAACCGTGCGCGCAAACGCGTGTCAATTTTTGCAAAATGGGGAGCGGAAAGTGGGTTCGGGGGCGGCTGCCAGCGCGGGCGGTGGGCGCAAGGGGCCGCGCCGGGGTGTGGGGTGGGGCTCCCGCGCCAGGTTGTGGGGTGGAATGTGTGCGGCGGGTTGTTGTGGGGTGGAATGGTGTGGCCGGCGGCAGCGCGCGGCAGGTGTTTTGGGTGGGGCGGAGAGGTGGCAAGGGGGCCGCGCGCCCGCGCCTTCTCTTTTTGCCTCTTCCCCTCCTTTCACCACCCGCCCGCCGCCGTCGGCGGTGGCGTCCGAGGCGTGCCGAGGGAGAGGGGGCGCCGAGGCAAGGGCCCGCACCGCGCGGGCCGCTCCGGGGGCCGAGGCGGCCACGCACACCGCCCACGCCCACTCACTCACGTCGGGCGCGGCCACAGGAGGGGGAGGGCCACAACCAGGTGCAACCCTGGTGTTCCCCACCCCCTCCCTTTTGTTTTTGTTTTTCCCGCCGGGGCCGCCACCCTCCCTTCCCGACCCATGCTTACTCCACAACTGCAAGTGCTCGTGTGCGAGGCGTTGTTTGGGGGGGGCGCACTGGCGGCAAGATGCCGGTATCTTGTGCAGAAAGTGGTTGCCGCGCGCGCGACGACGTGCAGGCTCACTCCTCTCCTTTCCCCGGCGCGCGTCCAGCCGCCGCCCCCCGCGCGCCCTCGCGCGCTCACCGGTGGGTTTGATGGGCACGCGCGGTTGCTCTCCGCGCGCTTGCACCCGCAAAGCGGCGGCGCGGCAAGCGTGCGCCCGCGAGCCGCGCGCACGCGCCGCGCCCTCATGCGCGCGCGGGCGCGCACGCCTGCCCGCCAGCAGCCACGCGGGACACTAAAGACTGACTTGGCCGCCGAACAAGGGCGTCGAATGCCTCGCGGACGCGCGCGCGGCCGGCCGCACCCCACCACCATATCAACCCAATTCGGCCCGGCAACTGCTTTGCCTGCCCAGTTCCTCACCAACCACTGTCCCCCTCGCCTCTCCCCCCAGCGTTACACTACACACCAGTCATCATGACGGGCGGGTGAGAATTAGGGCCAGGGGGTCTTGGCGCGGCTTTTTGGCTGCGCGCCGCATCTCGCCCCGGCATTTGTGCTACGTGCTCCGGGCGCCCCGCGTCGCCTTGCCGCCCCTGCCAACCAGGTAGCGCGCGCATGAGCACGCTGCGACCCATGGAAGCGCCGTGGCGGCGGCGCGGGGGAGAAGGGGGAGCGGTCCACAGGCCGCCGCCGCATCTTGCCGCTTTGAGGGGGGCTGGCCGCCCCACGGGACGCTCCCACAAGCACCTGGAGGCCTCCTGCGGCCTCCGTGGGGCCCGCTCCCGGCGCGCGAAGAGCGTGAAGAGCGTCGACCGTGCCGCGCCGCCTTGAGGCGGTAGCCTCTAGGCGCTAGCGGCCTGCTGGCGCGCTTCCCGCCCCGCCGCGGCCGCCACGGTCCTTGGAGACGCGCGATAAAGCGCATGGCGGGCGCCTACGGTTGTCGTGTGGGGGCAGGAGGACATCGGCCGACCCCCTCTTATCCCTTCTCCTCCCTCCCTCTTTAGCCGCCGCGCCGTCGCCCTCGTCTTCCTGGGCATGCTGGCCCTGTCCCACGCCGCGCCCGCCCCGGTCGACGCCGCTGAGGAGAAGACGGAGTGGGTGACTGAAGACGGCGTCCTCGCCGACGACGCGCCGACGGTCGGCGACGCTACTGGCCCCGCCGGCTCCATCATCATCCCGTCCTCCGCCGACGGCGGCACCGCCAAGTTTGTGCACGCTATGGTGGCGTCCCAGGTAGGATAGGTGGAGAGATTAGAGGAGAGGAGGGCGCCGCTGCGTCTCGGCCGCCCGCGCCTCGGCCGCCGGCTCGCGCGCCCCTGCCGCGGCCGCAGCGCCCTGACGCCCCCGCGGCGCGGCGCCCGAGCCACGGGCGGGACGAGGGCGGGAGGTGCTTTGTTCTTCCACCCCTCCTCCCCACCCCTGCCCGGGAGCGAGGCACACGGAGCGCGGAGACGCCGACGCGACACGATCCCACGACCATCCCCTCTCTCCCCACTCTCCAGGTCGACATGATCAACGAGATGGTCCAAAAGGTCCACCCCGGCCTCCACGGCCCCCTGATGGGCCTGACGACCATGATGATGGCCGTCCAGGAGCAGCTGCCGAGCCTCCTGCAAGGGAAGCCGGTGACCGAGCCGTCCACGCTCGTGCACGAGATGTTTGTGCGGTACGCCAACGGCACCAAGACCGACGCCGACCTGTCGCTCATCTCCAAGGGGCTCGACGAGATCTTCACGCACGAGTACACGGCGGACGACGCGGCCAAGGCGATCGACCTCGTCAACGCGAAGGACCTCTTCGCCGACGCCGGCCCCAAGCCGCAGCTCTTCCCCAACACGACGATCCCGTTCCAGGCGCCCCCCGTCAAGGTGTGGCCCAACATGAACGCGACGATGGGGCTGAAACCCAACACGTACACGCCCACGAACCTCACTTTTGTGGCCGGCAAGAAGGACCAAGCGATCAAGGCTAAGTACAACGACACCATCGCGGGCGTCACGCAGTGGCGCATCCAGCAGGCTGCGTGGGACAAGGTGGGAGGGGGAGGGAGGAGGGCGGGGGAGGGCGAGGTTGTGCCTTCTCGCTCGCGCCCACACCCCCTCCCCCCCTTCCTCCTCGCAGTCGGCCAAGTCGATCGTCGACCCCGTCCCCAACCAGATCAAGGCGACTGGCGACAAGTCGATCTTCAACAAGGAGCTCTCCATGGCGCGCAAGGTGGGCGCCGCCTACCAAGTCAAGAATCCCTCGGTCAAGCAGCCCGGCGACCCCTTTGCGTCGCTGAGCGCGACTGAGGCCGCGATCTGGAGGAACAAGAACAACAACACAAAGGCGCTGGCGGCGGTCGGCGTGCTCACGGGCGCCAACATCAACATGACTGTCCTCCCCGCGTCGAAGACGAATTCCTTCAACCTCTACAAGGAGAACCAGGCCGAGCTCCTGGAACTCGACAGGCAGAAACTCAACTTGACGCGGGAAGCCTTCCCGACCAACACCGGCTACGATTGGCTGCGCCCCGTGGTGGACAAACTCACGTCCGCCCCCATCGACGACCGCGTCGCGCCCGCGCTGTCCTACCTCGAGTTCCGCGACCCCGTGCTCGGCGAGATCGCCAACGCCAAGACGGTGGTAGGTGGAGAGGAGGAGGGAGAGGGGGAGGGGGGCGAGGGGGACGAGACGGCAGGCCCACGCGCGCGGCACCCCGCGTCCCTTCCCCCCTCCTCTCCAGGTCTCCTCGGTTGGCACGAACTCCGCGAAAAGTATTTTCGACCCGTCCGCCAACTCGACCTTCCTCTACAAGTCCAAGCCCCGGTACGTGCCGAACGCGTCGCTCCGGCAGAACCCTATCAGGCTGGCCGACTTCTCGTTCCAGCAGTTCCAGTACCGCCCGTGCATCGTCGCCGAGGGCCTCACCGGCGTGTCGGCCTCGCCCGAGTTTATTCGCGTGCGGCCCGAGGCGATCTCCATCTCGGCGACTGGCGCATCGGCCGACCCCCAGTTCCTGACCGTCGACCCGACGCTCATCAAGCTCCAGGCCGTGGGCGCGCAGGCCAACCCCGACTTCCTCAACGTGGAACCCATCCTTGTGTCGGTCTCGCCCAAGGTCAACATCGCGGCCAAGGCGGTCGCCAAAAAGTGGCAGATTTCGCGCCCGGGTGCGCCGTCGAAGGCCATGCGCTTCAAGTCGCAGGGCGGGTTCAAGCTGACGCCGGAAGAGGACAAGCGCAAGACGCTGGCGCCCTACCCCAAGCCCCACACGATCGGCTGATGGGAGGGCGGGGTAAAATGAGGGGGGTCGGAGTACGGCGGGGGCTGCCGCTCGTGGCGCGCGCGCGCGCGCTGGGGGCTTGCGCCTCCAGCTCGCGCGCGCTGCCGCCTGGGAGGCGCGCCCCTGGTGGTGTTTTGCAAGCAAAACAACGCATCCACACTTGTGCTCTCCTCCCTCCCTCGCTCCACCCTCCCTCCCCTCCGCCCACGCTGCCGCCCTGGTGGCCGCAACCGCGCAGCAGATTCGCACACGCGCGCAGACGCTGCGTCGGGCGCGTCGGGCGCGGCACGGCAACCGCTCGGGCGCGCGCGGCGCTCTCACCCTCACCTCCGTCCCTCCCTGTCTCTCCGCCGCTGCCGCCGGCTTGAATCGCCTCCCACGACGCCGGCGGGCCCGCGTGAGCGTTAACGGCGCAAGGCCTGGGGCAGGCCTCCCGCGCCGGCCGCGCGCCGCTTCTCTCCCCTCTTCCCTCCCTCCCCGGTCGCTGCCTCCGCCGCCGCACACGCACGCCGAGGACCGGGCATGTCACACGCGGCAAAGCACGTCGCAGGGCAGTGTCGTCCCTCTCTCTCACGCGGCGTCCTCCTCCCTCCCGCCTCCCCCTCACGCCGCCCCTCCATCATCCCCCTCCCCCCCCTCCCCCCCCCCTCGATCGTACTGCAGCAGCGACGAGTAGGTGGCGTCCGCGACCGCGATGGACAGGCGGGAGCCGCACGGGGTGAACGCGATCCCCGCGACCTCGCCGAAGAAATCGATGCGCTGCGCGCGCGCCCACCCGTCCCCCCCGTGCACGGTCACGAAATCGGCGGGCTCGGCCGCCGCCAGGTGGCGCCCGTCCGGGGACCAGCGCAGGGAGCGGACGGCGCCCAGCGCGGAGCGCAGCGTCGCGAGCGACCGGCCGGGCGCGCGCACGTCCCACACGCGCGCCGTCGCGTCCTGGTTGCCGGTGGCGAGCAGGGTGCCGGCCGGGTGCCAGGCCGCGGCGAACGAGTAGTCGACGTGGCCGGCCAGGGTGGCCGCGCGCGCGCCCGACCGCGCGTCGAGGAGCGCGGCCGCGGGGTCGTCGCCGACCGCCGCGATCGTGGTCCCGTCGGGGCTCACCACCGCGCAGTTGACGGCCCAGCCGAGGGCGAAGGTGGCGACCGGCGCGAGGGTGGGCAGCGCGAGGACGCGCACCGCGCCGTCGTTGGACGCGGCGACGACGGCGCCCGCCGCGCCGCCGCCGCGGGCGGTGGGCACGATGTCCAGCGCGTTGGTGATGCCGTTGTCGGACAGGGTGACCCGGGCGGCGGCGGGGCGGGCGAGGGGGGCCGCGCGGAGGGGCGCGACGATGACTTCCCCGTTGAAGCCGCCGACCGCCGCGACCCCGCACGCGACCGCGGCCGTGCCCACCTGCACGCGGCCCGGCGCGAGCGGCGCCAGGCCTGGAGGCGGGGGCGGGGGGGGCGGGGCGCCGGGGTCGCCCGACGCGTCGACCACCACCGTCCGCGCGCGCGTCGCGCCGCTCCAGTGCACCAGCCGCGCCGCGTGCACCGCGTACACGTCCTCCCGGCTGGGCGTCCACAGCAGGTTGCGCAGCTGAAAGTGGGCGATGGACGAGCGCACGGCGCGGCAGTTGCGGGCAAAGGCGTAGAAAGGGCGCGCGGGCGGCGTCGACGGCACCGCCTCGGCCGCCAGCGCGGGCGCGGCGGCGTCGACCGCCTCCCGCAGGTTGACGTAGTTGTCCAACTGCTTCATGCGCACCTCCTGGGGCGGGAGGAGGGAGGGTGTGGGCGGGAGCGCGGGGCCGCGGCGGCCCGCGCGCCGCCCCCACCTTTTTCTCCTACCCGGTAGTGCTGGCGCGAGAGCTGCATTCTGTCCCACGGGATGCCCTGTGCCGGGGAGGGAGGGAGGGAGGCGCGTGAGCCGCGGCCGCGCGCCGCCCGGGGACAGCGCCGCCATGCCCCCCCCCCCCACCTGGGGGTCGACGCCGTCGGCCAGCTGCTCGGGCGTCGTGTCGCCCTCGTCATCGGAGAACTGAGAAACGGCGGGAGCGTGGGAGGCGGCGGCGCGCGGCGCGGCGCCGCCGCCATCCCCTCCCTCGCCCCTCTCACCTCGAGCACGCCGTCCGCCCACGAGTCGGTGTCGGCGCCCGCGTCGCTGGCGTCCGACATGGCGCGGTCGGAGGAGGCGGCGGCCGACACAAGGCGCGGCGCGGAGTGGCGGCGGCGGCGGTGGCCGCCCGGCGCTCGCCTCGTCTGTTGCAGTGCGCGGGCCCCGCGCCAGCTGTCACGCCTTTTTCTTTTCCCCCCCCTTTTTGGCCGCGCCGTCCTCCGGATCTTCCGACCAGGCGAGGAGCGGGCCGACCTCCCCCCGCGCGGCGGCCAGCGCGGCGACCGCCCCCAACACCGCGGGCACGATGTACAGCAGCGCGGGCTGGGCCGCGTCGAACGCGTGCATGGCGACGATGGTGGTGGCGAGGCCGGCGGTGTAGGCGGCGAACGCGGCAGGGAAATAGGGTTTCGCGTGCGCGCCGCGCGCCGCGTCGAACCGGAGGAGCAGCGCGACGAAGACGCCCGGGATCACGATGTCGCCCAGGCCGAGCATGGAGAACGGAGGGGGGGCGCCCGATTTCGCGCCGGCCGCCGCCGCGCGGGGGAACAAGAGTTTGATCGGCGCGTCGAACGATTTGGCGACCGAGACCATGACCGGCGTGCAAAACACCCAGAAGACGTCGTACACAAACAGGCCCGACAAGAGGATGGCGCCCGTGGAGACGGCGCCCAGGGAGAGGTGCTCGATGCCGGTGACCGAAAACGCGAGCCCGAGCGCGTTGTTGGCGAGCCAGTGCTTCTCGGCGACGTACCACCCGGCCAGCGCGAGGGCGGCGGCGGCCGACGCGGCTTCGGGCGCGGTGAACGCGACGTCGGTCGGGTCCTGGCGCGGAGGGGGGGGGGTGGGGGCGGGGCGGGCGGGCGGGGCGGCCGCCGCGGGGCGCACGGCGAGGGCGGCGCGAGCGCGCACGCACGCACAGCGGCCGGGGTCGGCGGCGGAAGCGTGGGCGAGGTCGGCCGCCCGAGCCGGCCCGCCACTCGTCTCCACGCTTGCGAGCCCGGCCAGCGCCGCCCCTCGGGCGGGGCGGCCGGCGAGCAGGGCGGAGCGCAGGAGCAAAAAAAAACGAAACCCCGGTCGCCCCCTCTCCCGTCCCTCACCGTGAGCACGTACGGCAGCGTGAGCCCTTTCTTGACGACGTACGACCGGGTGCGCGCGGCGGCGGGAAAGAGGGCGGCCACAAAGGGGACTATTGCCGCCGCGACGGCCGCGGTGCCGAGCACGACAAAGTAGAGCGTCAGCGCCGCGTTGACCCACTGCTTGGGCAGCAGCTTGAACGCGAGAAAGAGGGAGAAGAGGACGGCGGAACCGATGAGCGGGAACTTCATGGCGTCCTGTGGAGGATGGTTTGTTTGGGGGGGTGGAGGGTGGGGGGTTGGCGGGGGGTTGCCGGCCGCCGCGCCCCCTCGCAAACCGCCCCAGCCCTTCCCACGGTCCCGGCCGTGCATTGACCGCCCGCCCGCGACGCCGGCGCGCGCCGCGGGATCGCGCGCGTGCCGCGCAATGGCGCGCGCCCCTCCCCCCCCTCCCCCCCCCCCCCCACCTTGCGGCTCATGCTCTCCACCGGCGCCTCCTTCTTGACCGACCGCCAGCACCCGACGTACACGGCGGCGGCCGCGGTCGCCACGATGTTGAGCGACGCGGGGACCGGGAAGAGGGCCGGCGCGATCGACAGCGCGGCCAGGAGGGCGTGCGCGCGGGGCGCGGGGACGGCCTCATCGTGGCCGGGGGGGGGGGGCATGGTGGCGGGGGGGGGGCGGTGTGCGCGCGCGAGAGACGCCGCGGTCCTCCCTCTCCTCGTCTGCGCCCGCGCCAAGACAAGGGGAACGACACGCCGCCCGCGGCAGCCCCCCCGGCGGCCGCCACTCCCGCCCCCGCCCGCCCCCCCGCCCCCCCGCCTCACGCCGTCGTCATGTACGACGCCGCGTCGACCTGGTCGGGCAGCGGCTTGATGTCCACGTCGAACCGCTCCTGCACCTGGTTGAGCACGCCGGAGTCGGCTTCGGAGGAGACGAAGGTGACGGCGAGGCCCTTGGTGCCAAAGCGGCCCGCGCGGCCGACGCGGTGGAGGTACGTGTCCGCGCCGTTGCCCTTGGCGGCGTCCGTCTCGGGCATGTCGTAGTTGATGACGATGTTGACGCGCTGCGGAGAGGGTGGTGGTGGTGGTGTCAAGGTTGGCGCTCGCCCGGCGCTCCCGTCTCGCTTTTTGTTTTCTGCCCCGCCCCCCCCACCGCCCCTCCTTGCCTCGACGTCGATGCCGCGCCCCACGAGGTCGGTCGCCACCAGGATGCGCTTCTGCCCCTCCTTGAACGCTTTGTAGACGGCGAGGCTGAAATGAGCAGAGGGCGGTGTGGAGAGTGGGAAACACAGGGGGTGTGAAAAAAACCGCCACCCCCTCTCCCCTCATCCCCTCTTCCCTCGTCTCACCGCTCGTCCTGCTTCATGCCGCGGTGGATGCAGATGGACGGAAAGTTGCATTCCACGAGCAGCTTGTTGAGCTCCTTGGCGCGCGCGACCGACTTGACGAAAATGACGACCTGCGAGGGGGTCGGGGTGGGGGGGGGTTGGGGTCGAGGTTTGAGGGTCAGAATAAAAAACACCTGCCTCTCCCACCCCCTCTGTCTGCCGTGCCTGGTTGAAGTCCAGCGCGTCCAGGAGGTCGTTCAGCTTGCGGTTCTTCTCGCCCTCGTTGAGCATGATGTAGTGCTGCACGAGGCCTGGGCGAGGGGGCGGGGCGAGGGGTGAGCGGCGGCGGCGGCGGCGCGGCGCCCCTCCGCGCCCCCCCGCCCCGCCTCCCCGCCCGACTCGCACCGTGCAGGGTCAGCTTGGCTTCGTCGTCGACGTAGATCTCCATGGGCTGTGGGGGCGGGGGGGGCAGGGAGAGGAGGGGGGTGGTGTCGCGTGGGTGCCGGTCGCGCCGCGCGCATGGGGGGGGGACCAGTGTGCGTCGTTGCGCGCGTCAACCAGTTCTCTGGCTCGCGCTCGCTCTCTCCGTGCGCTCTTAGGGGCCTCGAAAGAAACGGGCGAGCGGCGGCGGCGGCGCGGCGGCGCGCGCGGGGCCCGCGCCGGGGCGCCCGCGGCGCGCGGCCGCGCCGCGCGCCCCTCTCGTCGTGCGTCCAGGGGCGCGCCCTCAGGGCGGCCGGTGGGTGAGGCGGGCGCCCGGCGGCCCTCGCCCCGGGGCGGGCGGGGCGGTGGCTCGGCGCGGCGCGCGCCCCCCTCTGGGGCGCGCGCCGCGCCAACGCGCCCCGCGCGCGCCGGCGCGCGGCTCCGGGCGCCCGCCGTCGACGCGTCCAGCGTGCCCCGGCCGCGCCGCCGCCGGCGGCCGGGGCGCGGCGCTCGCGCTCGTTGTTTCGGGCGCCGCGCGCGCCGGGGCGGGCGCTGGGGGGCGCGGGGCGCAGCCCGCGCCTCCAGCGCGCGCCCCGGGCGGTGGCAAAGAATGTAGGGGGCAACCAACGCGCGCGCGAAAAGAAAAAGAGGCGCCCCGCGCGTCACGCCGCCGCGGCCGCGGCGGCGCGCGCGCCGCGCCGCCTCCCGCCCCCTCCTCCGCCACGCACGTCGGTCATGAACTTCTTGCAGATGGGGCGCACCTCGGGCGCCAGCGTCGCCGAGAACATCATGACCTGGCGAGGGGGAGGGCGTTGGACAGACCCTAGGAAAACCCGAGCCCCACCCCCGACCCCCACCCTCGGCGCCTCACCTGCTTGTCGTGCGGCGTGAGCTTGAAGATTTCTTGGACGTCGCCGCGCATCTCCACGTTGTCGAGGACCTTGTCGCACTCGTCCACGACGAAGTGGCGCACGGTGCCCAGCTTGAGGTCGCCCTCCTTGGCCAGCTGGGGCGAGGAGGGCGCGCGGGGGGCCGCGTCGGCGCGTCGTTCTCTCCGTCCCTCCCTTTCGCCCACCTCGCCCCCCTCCCCCCCTGCGCACCTGCTTCAACCGGCCCGGGGTGCCCACGATGACGTGCGGGCACGCGGTCTTGAGCAGCTCTTTGTGGGCCTTGATCGGGAGCCCCCCAAAAAAGTTGGCGACGCGGGCGCCGGGCATGTAGACCGAGAACCGCTCAAACTCGTGGCAAATCTGAGGGCGGGGCGGGGGAGCGAGGGGGTGGGATGGAGGGGATGGCGGGCGGCGGGACCCCGGTCGAGCCCCATCCGGGCCGCCCCCGCCCTCCCACCCCGCCCTCCCACCCCTCCCCCCACCTGGTACGCCAGCTCGCGCGTGTGGCAGACGACGAGGGCGCCCACCTCGCCGTCCACCGGCTCGAGTTGTTGCAGGACGGAGAGGACAAAGACCGCGGTCTTGCCCATGCCCGACTTGGCCTGGCAGAGGACGTCCATGCCCAGGATGGCTTGAGGGATGCACTCATGTTGCACTGGGGGGGGTGGGGTGGGGGGAGGGTCGCGGGCGGCGCCGGGCGCACCGCCGCCAGCGCGCCGCCGCGCCGATCCCCCTCCCGCCCCCCACCTTCCGACGGGTGCTCGAACCCGCAGTCCACGATGGCGCGCAGCAGCTCCGGCTTGAGCAGAAAGTCTTTGAAGCCGGAGGAATGGATGCCGACGTACCCCTTCTTGACCGGCGCGGCCGCGGCGCCCGCGTCCCCGCCCGCGCGGGCGCCGGCGTCCTCCTCTTCGTAATCCACCAGCTCCTCCTCAGCGTCGGGCGCGGCGGTCGCGGGGTCGGTGGGCATGGTGGGGGGTGGGGTGGGGGGGAGTGGTGGCGGCGGTGGAATGCGGCGCGGGCACAGTCGCCGGCGAGCGCCTCCGCCCCGGCCGCCGCGCCAGGGGGGCCAGGGCACCACCCTCCTCAAATGGACTTCAATACGGCCTCGTTCGGGGGCGGCGGCGCCGACTCCGACTCCCCATCCTCCTCCTCCGCCTCGTCCACCGCTTCGGCCGACTCAGCCGCCGCGCGCGCGGCCGCGGCCGACGCCCGGCTGGCCGCCCTGGACGCGGCTGCGGCGGCCGAGGCGGGGGCGGCGCCCGCGGCGTCGCTGCCCGACCCGCTCGCCGCGCTCGGGGGCGCGGCGCCCGATTTTTTGGACCCGGCTGCCACGCGGCGACTGGCGGCGCCCATCCACGGGGGTGGAGGAGGCGGGAATGGGAGTGGGGCCGTGATTTCGGCGGCGGCGGGCGCGGGCGCCGCGCCTGCGGCCGCCGCCGCCCCCCCTCCCGCCTCGGACACGCCCCACCTGGACAAATTGGCCCGGCTGGGGGGCCAACTGAAGCGGGAGCGCGGGTCGGACGACGAGGGGGAGAAGAAGAGGGTGCCGGCGGCGCTCACAACGGAAGCGGCGGCCGCCCTCCTCGGCGCCTCCGCCCCGTCCCGCCCCCCCTCAAAACTCACGCCCGCGACGCGCGTCGAGGACGCGCTGGCGGGCGGCGCCGCGTTGCCCCGGAAAGGCCGGTCCGCGCGCGACCGGCAGGAGCGGCAGGCCGCCAAGGGGCAGCGCGCGACGGGCGAGTGGAAGTCGGAGGCATTCATGGCGCTGCGGCAGCAGTACGATTGAGATTGAGAGGGGGGCGGGGAGGCGCGTGTGAACCGTTTTCGGGGCGAGCGCGCGGAGCGTCGCAGCCGCCCCGTCTGCCTCCCCCACACCCGACTCGCCCCCTCCCCGCCCCCGCCCGCCGCCATGGGCATCAAGGCGCGTCGGATGGCCTCCCCGGCACTCCCGCCCGCCGCCCCGGGGGCGGGAGCGGCCGCGATGCCCCCCCATCGCGCCCATCGCGCGCTGCCGCGGTCCCCCAACCCACGCCCGCCCCCCACCCGCCACCACCAGGGCCTGTCCAAGCTGCTGGGCGACCGCGCGCCCGCGTGCCGCAAGGATCAAGCGTTTGAAAATTATTTCGGGCGGGAAGTCGCCGTCGACGCGTCCATGCACATCTACCAGTTCCTGGTGCGAGAGAGGAGGGGGTGGGGTGGGTGGGGAAGCGGTTGGTGGCGGCGGACGCGCGCCGCCGCGGCGGTCGCAACGACCCCCTTTTTCTCCCCACCCCATCAGGTCGTCGTCGGCCGCACGGGCGACCAGCAGCTGACCGACGAGACCGGGGAGGTGACGTCCCACCTGCAGGGCATGTTCTACCGCACGGTGAGAGAGAGACAGGGGTTGAGAAGGGGCGGCTTTTCTCGTGCGCGCGCTGGTGCGAACCCTTCAACGCCACCCTTGCCTCTTTTCTCCACTTCAGGTCCGCATGCTGGCGTCCGGCATGAAGCCCATCTTCGTGTTCGACGGCAAGCCGCCCACGATGAAGCGCGCCGAGCTCGCCGCGCGCGCGGGCAAGCGCGGCGACGCCGACGCGGGGCTGGCGGCGGCCAAGGAGGCGGGGGACGCGGAAGCCATCGAGAAGTTCTCCAAGCGCACGGTCAAGGTGGCAGAGGGGGGAGGGGGGAGGAGGGCGGGGGTGGAGGGAGACGCGTCGTGCCCCGCCCTCGACCCCCCCCCCCCGCCCTCCCTCGCCAGGTCACGCCCGTGCACAACGAGGAGTGCAAGCGCCTGCTGCGCCTGCTGGGGGTGCCGGTCGTGGACGCGCCGTCCGAGGCCGAGGCGCAGTGCGCGGAAATCGTCAAAGCGGGGTTGGCGTGAGTCGTAGGGTTGGGGTTAGGTTGCCCCCACCCCCGACCCTCGCCCCACCCCCAAAAAACTTCAACCCCCAAAAACCTTGCAACCCTCAGCTACGGCCTCGCGTCCGAGGACATGGACTCGCTCACGTTTGGGGCGACCAAGGTGGTGCGCAACCTGATGAAGCCGGCGTCGCAAAAGGCGAGGGGAGGGGGGATGGGGGAGAGGGGGGAGGGGGAGGGGGGTGGGGAGCGCGCGCGCGGCCGAACATAAGTAAAAGAGGCGCGCCGACTCCCCTCCTCCCCTGTTTGCAGCTCCCCGTGCACGAGTACGACTACGCCGACATGCTCACCGAGATGAAACTGACCGCCCCCCAGTTTGTCGACCTGTGCATCCTGCTGGGGTGTGACTATTGCGGCACCCTCAAAGGCATCGGCCCGCACCGCGCCTTGGACCTCATCCACAAGCACGGGTCGATCGAGGCCATCCTGGAGGCCGGGGGCGCCGAGTTCCGGGCCAAGCACCCGCCGCCGGAGCCCTACCCTTTCGCGGCCGCGCGCCGCCTCTTCACCCACCCCGACGTCACCCCCGCGCCCGCCCTCCCCCCCATCAAATGGACGCCCGCCGACGTGGACGGCACGGTGGCGTTCCTGGTGGGGGAGAAGGGGTTCGACGAGGCGCGGGTGCGGTCTGCGCTCGACCGCATCTCGGCGGGCAAGTCCAAGGCGGCCCAGGGGCGGCTCGAGTCCTTTTTCGGGGCGACCACTGTGAAATCGTCGACGATGGCCAAGAAGCCGGCGCCGGCGCCGGCGAGAAAGGGGGGCGTCCAGAAGGGCAAGGGCGGGGCGAAGCCCAAGGGCAAGGCGGGCGGCGTCGGCCGCAAGTGAGGGGAGGGGATGGGGAGGGGAGAGCGCGTGTTTTGGCGTGTGGGCGTGCGCACCGGCCTGCAAGGGCGCCGCAACAGAAAACGGCCCGCGTCAGCGCGCGCCGCCGCCCCCCCCTTCCTCCTCCACCGCCGCCAACCCCCGCCCGCCCCCATGCCGCGACCCGTCGACCGACGGCCGGCGCGCGTCGAACGCGTCCAGGTCGGCGCCGGCGCCGGCACCGGCGCCGGCGCCGGCCGCGAGCAGGCGGAGGAAGCCCTCAAAGTCGACGCCCTCGGCGTCGGCCGCGCCCGCGTCGAGCAGCGCGTCCTCCACCGCGTGCTCCACCTCCGCGGCGGGCAGCTTGTCGCGCAGGGCGGCGACGAGGGCGGCAGTGGGCAGGGTGGAGGGGGAGGGGGACGCGGGGTCGGACCCCGCGAGGTCGCCAAACACGCGCGCCGCCGCGGCGAGCCACGCGTCCCGGTGGTTGGTCGCCAGCGCGGCCCAGTCCACCTGGGACGCGACGAACGCGGGCCGCGTCACGGCCGCGGGGCCGGCGCCGGGCGCGCGGTCGAGCGGGTGGACGCCGGACGACACTTGCTCTGCGAGTAGGCGCCCCTCGCCGGGCGCGAGGCGGTAGCCGAGCCGCGCGAGGCCGTCGGCCAGCGCGTCCTCCGTGACTGCCTCCTGGCCGCGCGTGAAGTGCATCTTGCGCATGACGTCCCGCAGCTCGGCAAAGGAGACGGCCTCGGCGGCGTCCTCGGCGGCGTCGAGGGGCGGCGCGCGCGGCGACTCGTCTTCCTCCTCCATCGGCACCGCGGCGTCGCCGCCGAACGTGACCCGGCGAGGGGCGCCGCCCGCGTCCAGGGAGCCGGGGCGGCGGGCGGAAGGCGGGGACAGGGGCGTGGGGTGAGCGACGCCAGCCCCTCCCCTTTCCGCCTCGTCCACCTGCATCGCGCTCGGCGGCGTCCCCGCCACGCCGCCGCCCGCCAGAAAGGCTGCGTACGCTCCCAGCGCGCGGCCGCGCGACTCGGCGGCGGGCGTGGGGGGAGGGGGCGATGCCGCGGGGGGGGGCGGCGCGGCAGCCCAGGAAGGAAGAGCAGCGGCCGTCGCCGCGGGCGCAGCCGGGGCGCCGCCGCCTTCGCCTTCCACAAGGCGCCCGGACCCGGGCGCCTTGTGGAAGAGCTCGCCGGCGCGCAGCGACCCGCCGCCCGCGCGGACCGACCCGCCGCCGTGCGCCGACCCCTCGCACGCCGCCACGAGGCGCGCGTACTCTGCCCCCCCGTGTTTGGACGTGTCGAGCGCGAGGCGTGCCACTTTACGCGCTTCGTTGCGCTCCCGGGCGCCGCGGGGGGCCGTGCGCAGATATTCAGCGCCCCCGCGCGCCGACCCGTCGCCGCCCGCCCCCGCCCCCGCCGCCGCGCGCGCGCCCAGCCGGGACGCGGCGGCCGCGGCGCGCAGCAGGCGCCAGTAGTCGGCGCCGCCGTGGACCGACTGCACGCCGGCGACGCGGTGGCCGGCGGGAGGGGGGTGGGCGCCGCGGCCGCCGCCGCCGCCACCGTCGCCGCCTTCCGCGCGCAGCGCGCGGAGCAGGTTGCCGGACGACACCGCGCGCTGCATGTCGCGCGGCGGCCGCGACGGGGCGGTGGCCGCGGCGCCGGCGCGGACGCTGCCGCCCGCGCCCCCGCCTCCGTCCTTCGCTCCATGCATCGACGACCCCGGCGACTCGCTCGGGCTGGGCGCCATGCGCAGCAGCTCCGCGGCGATGAGCTCAAATATGGTGCGCTTGAGGGGGTGCGTCGCGCCAAAGCGCTGCAGCCGCTGCACCACCGACCCGCGCAGCGGGCGCCCGGTCGCCCGGTCCCCGACGTCGCCGGCCAGCCAGGGGTGGGCCAGGGCGGCGGCCGCGGTGGGGCGGGCGGCCGGGTCTTTGGACAGGAGGGACGAGACGAAAGATTTGGCGGCGTCGGAAATCTCTGCCCACGTCCCCCCTTTGAAGGACGGCGCGTCCGTGAGGATGGCTTTCCACACGAGGGAGAGCGCGGGGGCGGCCGGGTTTTTGCGGTCGTCAAAGGGGAGCCGGCCGGAGCTGAAGAGGCGGGGCGCGGGGTGGGCGGCGCGCGCGCGCCGCGCCGCCGGCCTCCCGCCTCGCCCCCTCGCCCCCTCCTCACAGCAGCTGGTAGCACATGACGCCCGCCGCCCACACGTCCGCCGGGGGCCCCCACTTGGAGGCCAGGGCCTCGGGCGCCATGAACCAGGGCGTGCCCTCGAGGCCGAGGTCGGTGCGCGGGAGGGCGGCCGGGTCGAAGAACGCGGCCAGCCCGAAATCGATCGCCTTGAGCGGCGCCGCGGGGTCGTCCGACAGGAGCATGAAGTTGCCGGGCTTGACGTCGCGGTGCAGGATGTGGCGGGCGTGGCACTGGGTGAGCGTGCGAAGGACCGCGCGCAAAAAGGACGCGACGGTCGCCTCGCCGTAGTGCGGCCGCGACGCCGCCGCGTGCAGCAGCTCCCCCCCGTTGCACAGCTCCATGACGATGTGGACGTGGGTGGCGTCTTCATAGGCGCCGCGCAGGGCGACGACGTTGAGCGTGCCGCGCAGCGCTTTGAGGACGCCGACCTCCCGCTTCACGTTGTCCAAATGGGCCGCCTGGCGCGCGGGGGAGAGGTCGGGGACGTCCAGCCGCTTGGCGATGGATTTGCAGGCAAATTCGACGCCGGTCGCGGCCTCGGTCGCGACGCGAACCTGGCGAGGGGCGGGGGGGTCGGTTTGCGGGGGTGCGGCGCCGCCCGCACCCTCCCACCCCGACGCCCGACCACGCTCGCGCACCGTGCCAAAGCCGCCCTTGCCGAGGGAGCGGCCGAGCGTGAATCTGAGGGAGGCGAAAGGGGCGCGCGCGTCGGCTGGCCACGCGGGCTGCGCTGCCGCCGCCCGCCCCCGACCCGCCACGACCCCTCTTCTCTCTCACTTGGCCTCAAACGTGCCCTGCTCAAAGCCGGCGTCGACGGGCGGCGCGTCGCGCGCGGCGGCGACGTCCCAGATGTCGACGCGCGGCATCGCGGCGGGCGCCGCGGTGGCGGGCGGGCAGGAGGGGCTGTGGAGCGGTGTCGGGCGGCCGCGCGCGCCGGGGTGGGGCGCGGGGCAGTGGCGACGCCGGGCGGCACCGCCCGCGCACAGCGTCGCGCGGCGCGCGGCCGGCGGCGCCCCACGCCGCGGGACGGCATGGCCTACTACGGGCCGCCTGGAGGGCAGGCGCCGTACGGCGCGCCGCCAGCGCCGCAGGTGGGAAGGGCTGCGCGCATCCCTGGGTGCCGCGCCCGCGCGCGCCGGCGTGGATCGAGCGGCGCGTATCGTGACGCGCCAGGCACCGCGAGTGGGGCGCGGGCGCGGTCGCGGGCGTCGCGCCGGCCGACCCTCGTCCTTCCTCTGCCTCCCAGCACCACCCCCCGCACCACCACCACCACCCGCCGCCGCCTCAGCAACACACCGGGTACGCGGCCTCGTACGAGGAGCAGCGCCATCCCCCGCATGGCGCGCCGCCGCCCGCGCACGCGCTGCCGCCCCCGGGGTATGGATACACCGCCCCCGCGGCCCCGTACCCGCCCCACCCCGGCGACCCGTACGCGCGGGAGGGGCAGGCGCCGCAGCATCCGTACCGGGAGGCGGCGCCGGCGCCGGCGCCGGCGCCTTATAGGGACGAAAGGAGGGGTGCAGCGCCGCCGCCGTACTACCCGCACCACGCCGCGCCGACCCCCGCGCCGCCGCCCTACGACGTGCGTTACGACGGTCGGTACGACGGGCGCGCCGCGGCGCCGCCGGCGCCCTACGTGCCAGCGCCGGCGGTGCACACGCCTTCCTACCCTCCCCCCGCCCACCGAGCGCCGCCGCCCCCGTCCTGGTCGCCGGCTGCCCGGGCGGACGACTGGCGCCCCCCCAGGTCCCCGCCCCGCCGCCCGCCGCCCCCGCAGCGGGCGCCGCCGCCCGCGCCGCCGCCCGCCGCTTCCGGCCTGTCCGCGCGCGAGCGGCAGCGCCTGGCGGACGAAGTGGGCGAAGCGCGCGCGCGCGACCGCGGCCGGGACCGGGCGCGCCGGGAGCGGGAGCCGCCGGACAAGCGGGAGCGGCCGCCGCGGTCGCCGCCGCCGTACTACCGGCGCCGCCTCGACCCCGCCCTCCTCCCGCTCACGCTCGACGCGAGCGACGTCGGGGTGCGGTGCCCCCGGCTGGCGGTCGGCGCCGACTTTGCGTGCCTGTCCCTGGGCCCGTGGGCCGCGCCGCTCGCGCCGCGCGTGCGGCCCGCGCTGCCGCCGCTCCCTCTCCCCACCCCCCTGCCCTGCTCCCTGCTGCGCCTGGACACGGCGCCCCGGTACGAGCACACGCACGACCTCCTGGGGGCGGCGCCGCCGGCGGTGGCAGCGCCGGCGCCCGCGCCCGCCGCGTCGCCGCCGCGGTGGCGCGCCGCGGTCGCGCTCCCCGTCGGGTTCGACCCGCCCGCCGGCGCCGGCGCCCCCCACCTATTCTCTGTGCTGCGCTTTGTCACGGTGCGCCCCGAGGGGCGCGAGGGCGCGGGGGCGGTGCAGCTGCCAGGCGGCCCTGTCGACCCCGCGCTCGACGGCGCGGCCGACCCCGCGACGGACGACACCCCGTTGCTGGCCGCGTTGATGCGCCACGTGCGCGCCCAGATCGGGCTCGACCTGGGGGCGGCGACCGGGTGGGTGCGGCTGTGCGAAGTGTCGCGCCAACGCCCCACCGCCGCCGGCTCTCCGCCCGCCGTCGACACCACGGTCACGTTTCTGGTCGACGCCCTGCCCTGCGTGCCGGCCGGGGACGCCGCGGACGCGGCGTGGGCGGCGCGGTGCGCGTTTGGGCGCGCGCGCGCGGCGGCGGTGGCCGCGGCGGCCGCCGCCGCCGCCGCCGGCGCCGACCCGGCCGCCGCAGCGGCTGCCGCAGCGGCCGCTGCCGCGAGTGCCGCCGCGTCCCAGGCCGCCGACGACGGCGAAGCCGACCCGCCCGCGCCCGACGAGCCGACGCTTGTTCTCGCCGGCGCGCGCGCCGCCGCCGGCGCCCTCTGGCGCTCGGCCGCCGTCTCGCTCGACGGCCTGCTCGACCATGACGAAAGCGACGCCGACGCCCGCGCCGTGGAGCTGGGTCTGGTGGCGGAAGCGTTCGCGGGGCTCCTCCTGCGCGACGCGGCGGCGACGCTCGCGGCGGGGTTGATGGCTGCCGTGGGCACCGCGGACGGGAGCCCTGCTCCTGCCCCGGCCGCGGCGGCGGCCGCTGTGCGCGTGCTCGACCGCAGCGGTTCCGGCGCGCTGCCGGCGCGCGACGTCGCCTCCCTCCTGCACGCCCTGCGCCTGGGCTGGTCCCGGGCCGCCGTGGACGCGCTCGTGGCGGCCGCCGCGGGCGGCGGGGGGGAGGTGCGGTGGCCGCTGTAAAGAGCGCGAGGCGCGTTTTGTGTCGGCGTGCGCCTCTCGCACTCGCACTCGCTTGGCGCACACTCTCCAGCGCCCCCGGCCGCCTAGTCGGCGCACCCACCACCGCCTCGCTGCATCGGCACACGCCGCACGCCGCGCGCTCGGCGCCCAGATTGGCAGCGACCGGCCGCGCGCCGCCGCCCGCCCCCCAGCGCCTCCTCCTCGCTCGCCGGCCATGGACGACTCCTCTGCCATCGAAACAGTGAGCGTCGTCATCGTCGGCGCCGGCGTCGCCGGCCTGGCCGCCGCGCGCGCGCTCGCGTGCCGCTTCCCCGACCTGCTCCTCCTCGAGGCGGACGCCCGCCTAGGGGGGAGAGTAAAGCATGTGAGTATGGCGTGTGACATGCGGCGCGGCGGGCGTCGGAGGAGAGCGGCGGCGACCACCCAACCCTTTCCCACCCCTCCCCTCCTCTCTCCTCAGGTCGAGGGCCTTGCCCCCTGGCCCGTGGAGCTCGGCCCCGAGTTTGTGCACGGCGACAAAGCGTGCAGCCTGATGGTGTGGTGGTGGGAGGAGGGCCGGGAGGTTGGCGCCTTGCGCACGTGCTCGAATTGAACCAGCCCCAAAACAACCGCCCTTTTCTTTTCTCACAGACCATGCTGACCGAGGAGATGGGGTGCGTCATGACCGAGCGCTCGTGGCCCGACCGCTGGTTCTTCCCGGGGGGGGCCCTGACCGCGGCGGGCGCGGCGGCCGACGCCGACGTTGCGGCGGTCGACGCGCACTTTGCCGCGCTCGCGACCGCCGACCCTTCCTCCACCGACGACACCCCCGCCGACGCCTGGCTGCGCGCCCGGGGCGCCACCGACCGCCAGCTGGCAATAGCGGAGGCGTGCTACGCCAACGACTTTGGGGCGGGGTTGGCGGACCTCGGGTTGACCGAGTTGGCCGCCGAGGCGCGCGCGTGGGACTCCGGGGATTCCTACCTCGTCCCAGACCGCCCCTTTTCCGCGCTGGTGACTCACATGGCATCCTTTGTGCCGGCCGGGCGCGTGCGCACGAGCTGGCCGGTCGAGTCGGTGGTCTGGGGCTGCGACGGTGTCGCCCTCGCGGGTCCCGCCGGCCGCGTGCGCGCGCGTCGCGCCATCCTCACCGTCCCCCTCGCCCTCCTCCAACGCGGGGACATCACGTTCGACCCCCCACTGCCGCCCCCCAAGGCGGGCGCGCTGGCGCGGCTGCGCGTCGGCGCCGCGACGAAGGTGGTCGTCGCGCTCCGCCGCGCCATCTGGCCGCCCGGCTTTTTCGACGCCGTCTGCCCCGGTGCGTTTGTGCCGGAATGGTGGGTCAAGGACGGGTGCGTGCAGGGGGACAGAAGCGGCGCCACGGCCATAACCGGGTTCCTGTGCGGCCGCTTCGCCGCCGCGGCCGCGGCGCTCGGCCGCGAGCGCACGGTCGCGTCCGCCCTCGCCCAGCTGGACGCCATGTTTGGGTCGGAGAGCGACCCGCGCCCCGCGACGGACGCGTTCGTGGGGGCGCACGTGATCGAGTGGGACAAAGAGCGCTGGGCGGGCGGTGGCTACTCCCACCCCAGCCTTGGCGCCCTCCCCACCGACCGCGCCGCCCTGGCCGCGCCCGAGGGCGGCACCCTCTTCTTCGCGGGCGAGGCGACGCACGGCGGCGTCAACCCGTGCCTGCAGGCCGCAGTGGAGACGGGCGAGCGTGCGGCGGCGCAAGTGGTGGCAGCCGCGGGCGGCGACGATGGAGTGGGCGCGTGAC
>Ga0315284_10001290_pt1 | contig 35687 bp, 20 predicted proteins | sample YL17G09_16_MG_FD_203696 | JGI IMG/M metagenome (GOLD analysis project Ga0315284, IMG submission 203696) | Sediment microbial communities from Yellowstone Lake, YNP, Wyoming, USA - YL17G09_16 | ecosystem: Environmental > Aquatic > Freshwater > Lake > Sediment | place: USA: Wyoming | collected... | reverse complement strand
GGGATATTACGCCATGACCGGCTTGCCCTATGATCCAGTGATTCAGTTGTCTACACCCATCACCCGCTTGGCTGTGATGGAAGGCCGCACTCTTGCAATTGGCGCTTTCAATACCAAGCTCGACGATGATTTTCACATCATCACACAAGATCCGGCGGAGCGTGCGAAAATCGAAGCGGACATGAAGGCAGTGGAGGACCGCATTTCTCAGGATATGGATCCTTATTGCGCGGCGCGCCAGATGGACACAGACGAGATTGTAACTCTTGCTGAGATCAGGGAATATCTCAAGGTCGCGGTCGAAATGTGCTACCAGAGCATTGGTTATAGACGGGTCAAGAATCCACGTATTTGGTCGGTTCATGACCTCAACGTGCTGACTCAAGGCTCGACGCTGGAAGACTAGTAATGACTGCAAGGATGTTGTTGGCGCGGGTCGAGCGCGAAGATCCGCATGGCGACACATTTCTTGTTCGCGCACCAGTGGTTGGGATTGTCGACCAGGTACCCTGTGTTGGCACATGGGTAAATCCGCTGGAAACCATCTGCAACATTCAGGTCCTTGGTCGTCGACTGGCAGTGAAACTGCCGCACGACGTGGCCGGTCGCGTGGTAGAACGGCTTTTCGCTCATTCCTTTTCCGGTGCCGAATTTGGCCAACCGCTCATGCGTTTGAGCCGCTGTGCGGCACAGGACGTTGTTATTCGCTCAGAGTCAGAGGCCGCCAAATCAAGTGGTGAATCAGGTTTGGTGCAAATATGCACGCCCTCGCACGGCGTCTTCTATCGTCGCTCAGGCCCTGACAGCCCGCCCTATGTGGAGGTTGGAAGCCCCATCGCCACGGGAGTTGTCCTAGGACTGGTTGAAGTGATGAAATGCTTCACCCAAATCACATATGGTGGTCCAGGATTGCCGGAGCGTGGCAAGGTGGCGGAAATCTTGGTAACAGACGCCAGCGAAGTGACCGCCAACCAAGTGCTTATGCTAGTGCGTGCTGACTGACGGACCACGCGGAAACCGCTCCGGGTTCGTGGCGCTGGATCAACTACGGACCGTCGACGGCGAGCGCATCGCCAAGCGGCTTGGGAGGCTGGCTCCCACGGTGTGACTCCCGGATGAATGGTCCCGCCGCGTCAACCTGTTAGCTTGCCCCGATGCCCCGGTCCGCCATTGCCATCGCCGTCGTCGTGTCCGTGCTGTGCGCCGCGGGTCCAGCGGCCGCGCAGCAGATCGCCCCGCCCGGAACAGGAGGCATCGCCGCGCTGTCGCGGGCCCTCGACCGCCTGGGGCGGAACACGCGCGTGCTCGTCATCGGGGCGCATCCCGACGACGAGGACACCGAACTGCTCGTCTTCCTCTCCCGAGGCCTCGGCGCCGACGTGGCGTACCTCTCGCTGTCCCGCGGCGAGGGCGGCCAGAACCTCATCGGCCCGGAGCTCGGCCCGGCGCTCGGCCTCGTCCGCACCGGCGAGCTGCTGGCGGCGCGATCGGTGGACGGCGCCCGGCAGTACTTCACGCGCGGCTTCGACTTCGGCTTCTCCAAGACCCTCGACGAGACGCTGCGCTTCTGGCCGCGCGACTCGCTGCTCGCGGACGTCGTCCGGGTCGTCCGGCGGTTCCGGCCGCAAGTCCTCGTGTCCGTCTTCAGCGGCACGCCGCGCGACGGGCACGGCCAGCACCAGGAGTCCGGCGTCCTCGCGAACGTCGCCTTCGCGCTCCTTCGCGACTCGGCCTGGGGCCCGCGGAAGCTGTACCGCGCCGCGCGGTTCGACACCGCGGGGACAAGCATCACCCTGGCCTCGGGTGCGCTCGACCCCGTGACCGGCAAGTCGTACCACCAGCTCGCGATGGTGGGACGCAGCCTGCACCGCACGCAGGATATGGGGCAGATCCAGGGGCTGGGCGCGTCGGTGACTCGGCTGGCGCTGGTGGAGACAGCGGGCACGGACGCGCGGACCGGCGGACGAGCGGACCGGCGGACCGGCGCACCGACGCCGGGCGCGCGGGACGAACTCTTCGCCGGCGCGGACACCGCGCTCGCGCCGGGTCTCGCACGCTACGCCGCGCTGGTGGATTCGGCGCGCACCGCGCTCGGGCCCCGCGATCCGTCCCGCGTGCTTCCGCTCCTCGTGGACGCGATGGCGGAATTGCGCCGCGCGGCGCCGCCCGTCTTCCGCGCGGCGAAGGAGCCGCTGCTCGCCGACGCCATCGCCGCGGCCGCCGGCGTGGTGGTGGACGCATACACCGGCGAGGGCCCGCTCGTGGCGGGGCAGGGCGTGTCGGTGACTGCGACCGTCTGGGGCGCGGGCGCGGTGCCCGTTCAGGTGGACCGGGTCACGCTCGTTGCGCCGCGCGGCTGGACGGTCGCGGACCAGTCGGGCGCGCCGACCGGCGAGGGGGTGCCGGCCGTGTTCGCGGTTCAACCGGGCAGCCTGGTGAACCGCCGGTTCACGTTGACGGTGGCCGCGGACGCCGCACCCACCGAGCCGTACTTCCTCGCGCGGCCGCGGATCGGCGCGCTGTACGACTGGGCCGGTGCTCCGGACGAGGTGCGCGGCGAGGCCGTGGATCCGCCGCTCGTGACGGCGCGCTTCGCCCTCACGGTGAGCGGCACCGCGCTCGTGGTGGAGCGCGAGGTCACCTACCGCTCCAACGACCAGGCCAGCGGCGAGGTGCGCCAGCCGCTCGTGGTCGTCCCCGCCGTCGGCGTGAGCGTGAGCCCCGATCTTCTCGTCTGGCCGCTCGGCGCGGCGGAGGCGCGGGCCGTCACCATCGAGCTGAAGCACGCGGCGCGTGGCGTCACCAGCGGCACGCTGCGCCTCGAGATGCCGGCGGGCTGGCCCGAGGTGCCGCCGCAGGCGTTCGTGCTCGAGGGGCCGGACGCGCACCAGAGCTTCACCTTCCTCGTCCGCGCCCCGGGCGATCTCGCCGCCGGCTCGTCCACCATCCGCGCGGTCGCCGAGGCGGACGGGCGGCGCTTCGACCGCGCCGTCGTCCCGGTGGACTACCCGCACATCCGGCCCTCCCAGTACGTCGCGGACGCGGTGGTGCGCGTCGAGGCGACGCCGCTCGTGCTGCCGCGGCTGGCGCGCGTGGGCTACGTGCGTGGCGCCGCCGACGGCGTGCCGGAGGCGCTGCAGGCGGTGGGCGTGCCCGTCCGCGTCCTCTCGGCCGCGGACCTCGAGCGCGGCGACCTGTCGCCGTACGACCTCGTGATCGTGGGGAGCCGCGCCTATGAGACGGACCCGGCGCTCGTCGCGAACAACGGCCGCCTGCTGGACTACGCCCGGGGCGGCGGCCGCCTCATCGTGCAGTACCAGCAGTACCAGTTCATCACCGGCCACTTCGCGCCGTTCCCGCTGACCATCGCGCGGCCGCACGACCGGGTGACCGACGAGACCGCGCCCGTCTTGGTCCTGGCGCCCTCGGACCCGCTGTTCCGCACGCCCAACCCGATCGGCGACGCGGACTGGCAGGGCTGGGTCCAGGAGCGCGGCCTGTACTTCGCCCACGACTGGGACTCCACCTACACGCCGCTCCTCGAGATGGGCGACGCGGGCGAGCGGCTGCGCGGCGGCCTCCTCCTCGCGCGGCTGGGCCGCGGCCTCTACGTCTACACCGGGCTCTCGTTCTTCCGGCAGCTGCCCGCCGGTGTGCCGGGGGCGTATCGGCTGTTCGCCAACCTGCTGGCCCGGCCCGCCGGGGGAGCGGAGCAGCGCGATGTGCCGTGACGGTGGCCGGCGGACCGGTGCGTCGGTCCGCCGGTTGATCCGTGCCCCCGTGCGCCTGTGCCTCTGTGCCCTCGTGGCGGGATGTGGCGGCGGCAAGACCCCGCTCGTCATCTACTCGCCCCACGGCCGCGACCTCCTGACGCTGTTCGAACAGCGGTTCGAAACCGAGCACCCGACGGTGGACGTGCGCTGGCTCGACATGGGGTCGCAGGAGGCGCTGGACCGCGTGCGCTCGGAGCGGGCCAATCCGCAGGCGGACGTCTGGTTCGGCGGGCCCGCGTCCCTCTTCGCGACCGCGGCGCGCGAGTCGCTGCTGGCGCCGCTGGGCGGCGACTCGGCCTTCTGGCTCTCGGTGTACCGCACGCCGGCGGTGATCGCGTACAACCGCGATGTCGTCCCGGACTCCGCGGCGCCGCGCGACTGGGAGGACGTGCTCGCGCCGCGCTGGAGGGACCGCGTGCTGATCCGCGACCCGATAGCGAGCGGCACGATGCGCGCCATCTGGGGGATGATTTTCGAGCGCAGCCTCGCGGCCACCGGTGACACGGGGCAGGCCGCGGCGTGGCTGCGGCGCCTCGACGGCCAGACGCGCGAGTACGTGCTCAACCCCGCGTTGCTCACCGAGAAGCTGGTGCGGCAGGAGGGGTGGATCACGCTCTGGGACCTGCCGGACCTCCAGATCACCATCCGGAGGGGGCGGCACCTCGGCTACGTCTTCCCGTCCAGCGGGACGCCGGTGATCGACGACGCCATCGCGGTGGTGCGCGGGGCGCGGCGCGACAGCCTGGCGCGCGTCTTCGTCGCCTGGGTGCGCAGCCGGAAGATGCAACTCGTCGCGGCGCGCGAGGTCTACCGGCTCCCCGCTCGCACCGACCTGCCGGCGGACTCGCTCCCCGCGTGGGTCCGCGAGGTCGAGGGGAAGATGAAGGCGGAGCCGATGGACTGGCTGCGGCTCGACCGGCAGGGCGCGGCGTGGATGGGCTACTGGGACCAGCACATCCGCGGCACCGGCAAGGGCCGGTCGTGACGGACAGCGGCTTCCTCGCGATCGAAGGATTGCGCCGCGCGTTCGCGGGCCGCGCGGCGGTGGACGACGTGTCGCTCCAGGTGCGGCGCGGCGAGATCCTCGCGCTGCTCGGTCCTTCCGGGAGCGGGAAGACGACGACGCTCCGGCTCCTCGCGGGCTTCGAGAAGCCCGATGCCGGGCGCATCGTGGTGGACGGGGAGGACGTGACGGCCGTCCGGCCCGAGGCGCGCCGCTTCGGGATGGTCTTCCAGCACTACGCGCTGTTCCCGCACCTCGACGTCGGCGAGAACGTCGCCTTCGGCCTCGCGCTCAGCGGAGAGGCCCGGACGCGCCGCGTCGCCGAGTCGCTCGCGATGGTGGATTTGGCGGGCGCGGAGCGCCGGGCGGTGAGCGAGCTGTCGGGCGGCCAGCAGCAGCGCGTCGCTCTGGCGCGCTCCCTCGCCCCCGAGCCGCGGGTGTTGCTCCTCGACGAGCCGCTCTCGAATCTCGACCCGTCGCTGCGCGAGCGCACGCGGCGCGAGCTGCGCGGCGCCATCCGCCGAGCGGGCATCACGACGGTCTTCGTCACGCACGAGCAGGAGGAGGCCTTCGACCTCGGCGACCGCGTCGCGGTGCTGAGCGCCGGCCGGCTCGAGCAGGTCGGCACGGCCGACGAGCTGTACGAGTCGCCCGCCACCGCCTTCGTCGCCCGGTTCATCGGCCGTGCGAGCGCGATTCCCGGGGCGCTGGCGGGAGGCGCCGTGGACGCGACGGCGCTGGTGCGGCCCGAGGAGCTGCGGTTCGTGGCGGATGAGGGGGCCGCGCTCGTGGGCACCGTCGTCGAGCGCCGGTTCACCGGCGAGCGCGCCTACTTCGCGGTCGAGGGGGCGGACGGGCTCACCTTCGAGGTGCTGGCGCCGCACGGCGCGGCGCGGGTCGGCGATGTGGTGCGCGCGGCGGTGGGGCGGGTGCTGTTCTGGGAGGGGGCGGGGGATCGCAGGGACCAGGGGCCAGGGGCCGGGGGTCAGGGGCGCGGGGGCGCGGCGTGAGACGCGGGCGGCCGGCCGCTGGCGCGGGGCTCGCGCTGCGGGGCCTCTCAAGCGCGACGGTCCTCGCCGGACTGCTCGTCGCGCTGCTCGCGTGGCTCGTCCTCTATCCGCTGCTGGTGGTGGCGGCCGATGCGCTCCGCGCCGACGTCGTCGCCGTGCTGCGGTCCCGCACAGAGTGGGCGGCGCTCTGGGGCAGCGTGTGGATCTCGGTGGCGAGCGTCGTGCTGGCCGCCGTCATCGGCGTGCCGCTCGCCGTCCTCTTCGAGCGGTACGACTTCCCCGGCCGCCGCATCCTCGGCGCCCTGATGGCGCTGCCGGCGGTGCTGCCGCCGCTGGTCGGCGTCATCGCCTTCCTGTTCCTCTATGGAGAGAGCGGGTTCATCGCGCGGGCGGTGCAGGCGGTGTTCGGCCTGCGCGACGCGCCGTGGCGGCTCCAGGGGCCGGGCGCGATCCTGCTGGTCCACGCCTACTCGATGTACGTGTACTTCTACCTCTTCACGCGCGCCGGGCTGGCCCGGCTCGACGAATCGATGCTGGAGGCCGCCGCCTCCCTCGGCGCGGGGCGCTGGCGCACCTGGCGGCGCGTCGTGCTGCCGCTGCTCCGCCCCTCGCTCGGCGGCGCGGCGCTGCTCGTCTTCATGACGGCGCTGGCATCGTTCAGCGCGCCGTACGTCTTTGGCGGCGGGTTCCGCGTGATGACGACGCAGATCGTCGCGACGAAGCTCAACGGCGATCTCCCCACGGCGATGATCGAGACGCTGGCCCTCACGGTGGTCGCGCTGGCGGGCTACGCACTCCTCCGCGCCGGCGAGGGGCGCGGCGCCCTCGTCGCGATCGGGAAGGGCACCGCCCCGCGGCCGCGGCGCATCGCGAGTCCGCTGCTGCGCCACCTGACCCTGGTGTTGGGCTGGGGCTTCGCGGCGCTGCTGCTGCTCCCGCACGTCACGCTGCTCGTGGTCGCCCTCGTGCCCGAGGGAACGTGGACGACCGAGGCGCTGCCGCCGCTCTACAGCCTCGCCAACTTCGCCACGCTCGCGACGGAGGCGGAGCGGCTGCGCCCCCTGCTCAACTCGCTGTGGATGGCGGCGATCGCGACGGCGGGCGCGGTCGCCGTGGCGGTCCTCGCCGGCCACCTCGTGGTGCGACGCGGCGTGCGGCTCGGCCGCGCCATCGAGTGGCTCCTCGCGCTGCCGTGGGTCGTGCCGGGCACGGTGCTGGCCGTCGCGCTGGCGACGATGTTCGGCGTGGCGCGGCCGCTGGCGGGCCGGTTCGTGCTGGTGGGCACGCTCGTCATCCTGCCGCTCGCGTACTTCGTGCGGAGCCTGCCGCTCACGGGACGCGCGCTGCTGGCCGGGTTCCGGCAGCTCGATCCGGCGCTCGAGGAGGCGGCGCAGTCCCTCGGCGCCGGGCGCTGGCGGCGCCTGTGGCGCGTGACGCTGCCGGCGCTGCGGCCGTCCCTCGCCGCGGGCGCGAGCCTCGCCTTCGTGACGGCGCTCGGGGACTTCGTGACGTCGGTGCTGCTCTACACCTACGAGACGCGCCCCATCTCCATCGAGATCCTTTCGAGCCTGCGCCTGTCGGACGTCGGCGTCGCGGCGGCGTTCGGCGTCGTGCTGATGACCGTGAGCGCGCTGGCGCTCGGGGTGGGCGCGCGGGTGGGCCGATGAGCGCGCGGGTGTTCCACCCGGACGCGCGGGTGGACCGGTGAGCGCGCTGTGGGTGCTGATGGCGGCCGCCTTCGTGGACATGATGGGCTTCGCGATGGTCTTCCCGCTGCTGCCCTTCTACGCGCTTCGCCTGGGCGCGCAGCCGTGGGCGATCGGGACGCTCGTCGCGTCGTACTCCGTCGCGCAGCTCGTCGCCTCGCCGCTGTGGGGCCGGGTCTCGGACCGCTACGGACGCCGGCCCGTGCTCCTCATCAGTCTCGGCGGCTCGGCGGTGGCGTTCGTCGTGTTCGGGTTCGCCAACAGCCTGTGGCTCCTCTTCGCCTCGCGCATCGTGCAGGGGCTCGGTGGCGGGACGACCGGGGTGATCCAGGCGTACGTGACCGACACGACGAATCCGGCGCAGCGCGCGCAGGGCCTCGGGTGGCTCTCGGCGGCGACCAGCCTCGGGGTGATGATCGGCCCCGCCATCGGCTCCACCGCGGCCCACCTCGGGCACGAGGCGCCCGGGCTCATCGCCGCGGGCCTGTGCGTCCTCAACGTGCTGTTCGCCTGGCGCTTCCTCCCCGAGACGTCGAGCCCGAAAGGCCACAAGCCCCGCGAGTCCATCCGCGCCGCCGTGTGGCACGTGCTGTCGCACCCCTCCGCGCCGACGCCGCGCCTCGTCTGGATCTACGCCGTCGGAATGGGGGCCTTCACGTCGCTCAACGCGGTGCTCGCGCTCTACCTCAACAGCCGCTTCGGCATCGACGCCACGACCATCGGCTGGTTCTTCGTGTACGTGGGGGCGCTCTCGGTGGTGATGCGGGCGCTGGTGCTCGGGTGGCTGGTGCGGCGGTTCGGCGAGGTGCGGGTGATGCGGATGGGGGCGCTGCTGCTGGTGGCGGGGCTCGCGCTCTACCCGTTCCCGCCCACGATCTGGCTGCTGGCGCTGGTCATCCCCCTCGTTCCGATGGGGACCGCGCTCCTCTTCCCGTCGGTCACGGCGCTCTCCTCGGGCGCCGCCGACCCGCGCGCCGTGGGCCAGACGATGGGGGTGCAGCAGGCGTTCGGCGCCGTGGCGCGGATCGTCGCGCCGCTGTGGGCGACGCCGGCGTTCCAGCTCCTCGGCCGGGCGTCGCCGTTTTTCATCGCGGCGGCGATCATGGCGGTGGTGAACGTGATGGCATGGCAGGTCCCGCGGCGGTGCCCGGAGCCGCGGCCGGCCGGGTAGCGACCGTCAGCCCGAGGCCGGTTTCGCCGAGCTGCCCACTTCGACAATGACGTCAAGGACTCTCGAAACCTCGCCGGAGATCTCCGATCGCTTGACGAATTGCGCGAGGACGTGGTAGTCGCTCTTGTTCATGAGGTTCGGCAGGCCCAGTTCTTGGAAGTATGCTCCGAAGACGGGGGCCAGGAAGTCATCGCTGGCTTTGAGATCCGGAGAAAACGGCGCGGGCTTTTCAAGCGTGCGGAGCGCCGTCGAAACCGCTTCGATCGCCTGCTCCATGGCCGCCCGTCGGCGAGCCCGTGCCGCTTCCTCGAACAGCGGTCCCTCCGCGTCACCAGGAGCCGGGTTTTCCGCGAACCTCAGGAGGACCTCTCTGGAGCAGAGGTAGTTCTCTATCTCGCGCTGCGACCACATGATCTCTCTGAGCGGGGGATTCGTCCTGAGAGCATCGCCCACACGGTCGAACAACGCGACTCCAACGAGGTCCGTCTTGGCCTCCTTGATCCCATAGAAGTGTTCTCTCGCCCTTGCGACCTTGTTCCCGACGTAGTGCGCAAACGGGCGTGCGAGAAGCCGAGATGCCTCGTGATCCAGGGTCTTGGAGAAGGACTGAAGGATGGCGAGATCCGTTGAGCCCTCCAAGTACAGAACCCATCCCGTTTCTTCCGCCAGATAGTAGTGCTCGAAGCCGATGTCTTTCAGGGCCTTCAGCACCTGACTGCCGCGTCCGTCAATCCGATGCGGTCGACCCACGAACGCGATCACGATGTCTCTGTCCGCGGCTTCGTTGAGGATGACCTCCGAGTGACTGGCCGCGACGATCTGCGAACCGCGCTCCGTTGCCACCTCCGTCAGGAGCTGGTAGGTCTGCCGCTGCCGCAGGATTTCGAGGTGTGCATCCGGCTCGTCCAGCAGCAGGACGGTCCCGGGATTCGCGTACAGATGCGTGAGCAGGAGGAGCGTCTGCTGAAGCCCGCGGCCGGACGATGAGATGTCGAGCCGCGTGCCGGACGCCTCCCGATAAGTCATCGTCACTTCACCGCGCTGAGCGACGTAGACAGGGCGGTCCAGCTCCACCCCAAAGAGCGCCTTGACCCGATCGTGCAGAGAATCCCAGAGTGCCGTGTCCGACGATGAGGCAATCTGGTAGCAGAGGTTGCGCAGCACATCGGCGGTCCGACCCTCGCCAATTCGCACGTTGATGGCGCCGACGTCAAGGCGAACCTCGTTTGCGGCGAGGCCGGACAGCGGCGGGAGAAACGCGATCCGAACACCGCCCGCCGCGTCCGGTACGACCATCCGCTCCGGCGATCGCGATTCCGACTTCCTCAGCGGTCGACAGTAGATGGACTCCTCGTTGGCGTAGTCGAACTCGAGACCGCATTCCCAGGCCTCTCCCGCCGTCACGCCGGAGACAATGACGTCAATTCGCACATTGGTCGTCTGCGGTTTGCCGTCAACGTCGTAGGTGTCCCGCAGGTGGAGGTCGCGCCACAGGAGGTTGGCTTGCGGCACGGGGACGGCGATGAGGTCGCGCCGGTTGATGGTCACACCCGGCCGCTTCCCAGGTGTCTCCTTGCCGGAGCGTTTCTCGTTCCACTTTCGCAGGCCGATGTCCCACAGGGCCAGTGCTTGCAGGGCGGTGGTCTTGCCGGAGTTGTTGGGCCCGATCAGGACGACGTTTCGGCCGAGCTCGATGTCGGCGTCCGCGAGTCGCTTGAAGTTCCTCACCACCACTCGTGTAAGCATCGACCGACCCCGCGCAGGTCAATGTGGAGCGCCCAAGCCTTTATCAAGGTAGGCCGCAATGTCGAGATTGGCCAACTCCCTGTGACAGGGCTGGCTGACTGGTTGCAGGTGGGTGTCAGGGTGCGCGCCACCAGCCGGATGGCATTCCCCTTCTGCTCGATTCGCTGTACCGTACGCTTGGGTCGTGTTCTCCTTTCACGACAAGGGAGCACACCGATGTCATATCGCCGCTTTCACCTCGCTCCGTTCCTCTCGGCCGCAGCGCTCGTGCTCGTCACCTGGACTCCACGCCCAGTGCTCGCCCAGGGCCAAGTCGCCATCGGGCAGACGGTGACGAGCCAGATCACGGCCTCGAGCCCGGTGAACGCCGAGGGGCGGCGCTACGCGCTGTGGACCTTCGGCGGGACCGCAGGCCAGAGCGTCCGCATCGACATGGCCTCGTACGAACTCGACTCCTACCTCATCCTGCAGGGTCCGAACGGGGCCGAGCTGTCGCGCAACGACGATGGCGGCGGCAGGCTCAACGCGCAGATCACGCAGACGCTGCCGGCCAACGGGACCTATCGGATCCTCGCCGTCTCCTTCCGGACGGGCGGCGCGATGTTCGGGGACTACACCCTGTCGGTGAATGCCGCGGGGGTGGCCGCGGCGCCGGTGACCCCGCCACCGGCGCAGGCGCCCACGGCGGCGGTCGCGACGCCCATCGTCATCGGGCAGACGGTGACGAGCCAGATCACGGCCTCGAGCCCGGTGAACGCCGAGGGGCGGCGCTACGCCCTGTGGACAATCGCCGGCGCGGCGGGGCAGAGCGTCCGCATCGACATGGCGTCATACGAGCTCGACTCCTACCTCATACTGCAGAACGCGAACGGCACCGAGCTCGCGCGCAACGACGATGGCGGCGGCAGGCTCAACGCGCAGATCACGCAGACGCTGCCCGTCAGCGGCAGGTACCGCATCCTCGCGGTTTCTTTCCGGACGACCGGTGCGATGTTCGGGTCCTACACCCTGTCGGTGAACGGCGCGGGGATGGCCGTCGTACCGATGCCCCCGCCGGCACAGCCGCCCGCGCCGGTCGTCGCACCGCCGCCGGCCGCGCCGACGGCCGTCCTCGCCGCCGCAGTTGCGGCGATCGGGACGCCGATGCGCATCGCGACGGGAGGGGGCCACAGCTGCGCGCTCGTCGGCGATGGCACCGTGATGTGCTGGGGGAAGAACAACTACGGGCAACTCGGGGACGGCTCGACGACGAATCGTTCCACTCCCGTGCCCCTCAACAGCGGATTCATCCGCCCCGGCCTCCGCTTCATGGAGATCACGGCGGGAGGTAACCACACGTGCGGGCTCACAACTGACGGGCGGGCGTGGTGCTGGGGTTCTCACGAATCAGGCGAGCTGGGGGACAACTCGCCGAGCACCTTAAACACGCCTCACGCGCTGCCGGTCGCGGTGGCGGGGGCCCCGGTGTTCACGAGGCTCGCCTCAGGCTACTACTCCACATGCGGGCTCGCCGCCCAGACCGGCGTCGTGTACTGCTGGGGCGATCACTACGGCCGGATGGCAGTGGTGGTCGCCGGCACCGGTCAGTTCACCCAGTTGGCGGCCGGCGCCGACCACGCGTGCGTCGCCACGTCAGCGGGCGCGGCGTGGTGCTGGGGCAACGGCCAATACGGCCAACTCGGCGATGGCCGCATCATCCTCCCCAACAGAGGCGTGAACATGGAGTGGAGCCGCCAGGCCGTGGCGGTCGCCGGCAACCTCACCTTCAGGCAACTCGCGGCGGGCGGTTCCAACACCTGCGGGGTGGCAAGCGACGGGCGCGCCTACTGCTGGGGCAACTCGCAACTAGGCGAGGGGCAGCTGGGATACCCGAGCGCGGTCCCCGTGCCGGTCAGGGGTGGTCTGACCTTCACACAGATCACTGCCGGCCTCCGTCACTGGTGCGGCGTCGCGAGCGACGGGGTCGTCTACTGCTGGGGGATGAACAACTTCGATCAACTCGGTCTCGGCGCGCCGGGGTTCCGCCGCGATCCGGCGGCCATAGTCGGCAGCGCGCGCTTCGTGCAGGTTGCGGCAGGCACCGATCACACGTGCGGCAGCGCCACCGACGGTACGGTGTGGTGCTGGGGCAAGAACGACTTCGGCCAAGCGGGAAACGGCCCAACGACCAACAGCTTCACCCCCCCGGTACAGATTCTCATGCCCTACTGATGGCGCCTCGCACCACAGGCCCGGCCCGCGCGGCGCACTATGGGAGCGTCAGCGTGGGCCGCGGCCCGACGCGGTGAGCCTCATTGTCCGCGTCCGCATCGCTCCCTCCCCTCGTCATGCGCTTTGGCGCCTTGGGGGATATGGGGCTGAGGACCGGCGCGCAGGTCACGTTCGGCGTGAAGGCTCGCGCCCGGGTGGAGTGACGTCGGCCGATAGCCGATAGCCGGAAGCCGGAAGCCGGAAGCCGGAAGCCGTTGGCCGGCAGCCGCCGCGCCCGCTCCATCTTGCGGCGCCGCCCGGGCTCGGCCAACCTTCTTTCCCTATGCCCCCTGGTCGCAACGATTCGTGCCCGTGCGGCTCCGGCCGCAAGTACAAGCGCTGCTGTTGGGCGAAGGATCGCGCATCCTCGACGCTGCGCCTCGCGCCGGAAGAGGGCGAAGCGGCCGGCCCGATGGGCGCAGCCGTCGCGCCGTCTCCAGATGCGGCCTGGGAGGTGGACCTCGTTCCCCTGCCGATCGTGCTGGGCGACGACGCCGCCGCGCGGCCCGTTGCGTTGTTCGTCGTCGGTGGCGGGTTGGTGCTGTACCTCGAAACGATCTCGAGTTCGGCCGCCGAGCCCGCCGCCGTGGCCGAACTGCTCGCGGAGGCGATCCGGACCACGTCCGAGCGCGTGGGAGCGACTCCGCCACGCCTGCTGGTCCGGCACGCCGCCGTGGCGGCCGCCCTGCGCGGCGCCGCGCTGCCCGGTGCGCCGCAGGTCGCGGCGGCGCCGCTCCGGGATCTGGACCGGGCGGCCGCCGGTCTGATCGCGCACTTGGCCGGTACGCCATCCGATCGGCCGCTCGGCCTGTCGCAGGCGGAGACGTGGAAGGGGTGGGGACTGGGCGGCGCCGTGGTCGCGGACCTCTTCCGGGCGGCCGCCGCCTTCCACCGCGCCAAGCCGTGGCGCTTCCTCGAGAACGAGGACGTGCTCCGCTTCGCCGCTCCGTCCGGCACGGTGTGGACGGTGTGCGTGATGGGCGCGGGCGGAGAGCAGTTCGGTCTCGTGCTGTACGCCGACCCGCGTGACTTCCAGCGTCTCACCCGGGTCAGCGAACCGAAGAAGGGTCTCCACGCGATGCGCAGCGCGGTCCTCGCGCTCACCTTCGACCGGCGCGAGGACCTTCCCCCGCGGATGCGCAAGGAGATACTCGCGGCCGGCTGGGAGGTCGCCGCGCCGGATGCCTATTCCTCGCTGGTGGTGCTCAACACGCCGGGGGGCGGCGTCACCGCGGCCCAGGGCGCGGACCTGGTCGTCGCGCTCCGGGCTGTTCCCGGGTTCGTGGAGCACTTCCGGAGCGAGCTGCAGGGCCGATCGGGCCGGCAGCTCCGGTGGCGCGATCCCGACACGGGCGCGGACCTCACGCTCCCGCGGAGCGCCGCGCGGGCGAACCTCCCGCCGCGACCGGAGGTGCTCACCGCCGCGGGACCCTCGGGCCCGGGCGCCGCGCCCGAGGCGGCGCTTGAGGTGCACGATCCAGATGACCTGGAGCGGCGGTCGAAGCCCCTGCTCGAGGCGTTCGAGGCGGCGCTGGCGGAGAGCGGCCTTGCGGTCCGCACGGTGCAGCGCCACACGGCCAAGGCCGCGCTGCTGCTGGGCTACCTCGCGGACTACGAATCCATCCCCCTGAGCGCGATGACGGAGTACGATTTCCGGGTCTTCCTGCACGACTGGTGCCTGCGGAAGGTGGTTGCCTCCGAGACCGAGATGCGAAGCATCCCGGGTTCGCTCAAGCGCTTCTTCGCGTTCGTCGCGGAGCGCGAACGCGTCGTCTTCCCGTGGGCGGGCGAGATCCTCGCGGACCGCGCCAAGTACGAGGCGCGCCTCCAGAACGTGCCCGGCCGGTTCTTCTTCGACCCCTCGGTCCGCGACTGGCAGGCCGAGGTGACGCTCGATCTGTCGGACCGCGAACTCCTGCCCGACGGCCACATGGCCGGCGGTGGCGTGTGGGGGGAAACGATGGGGGCCGTCGAGTGGGGCCTGCACCGGGAACTTCAGCGCCGCTGGCTGGTGTGGCGCGACGAGGTGATCGCCACGGGCGTCGTCGAGCCGTCCGATGTCCGGAAGGAACTGCTGAAGCGCCAGCGGAGCTGGGAATCGCGGCCGCACAAGGGCTCCCGCGGCGCGACGCCGGTGGCCGCCATCCGCCGGGAACGCGAGAGGAGCCGATAGAAGGGAGACGGGAGCAGGGAGCAGGGAGCTGGGAGACGGAAGCCGTTAGCCGCAATGACCCGCGTCGAGCCCCGCCCGTGCCGCGGGCTCCCGCCGGCGAACGCACGCAAAGGGGACGCCCCTACCGCGGCCGCCGCGACGGCCTTGAGAACGGCGGCGGCACGACGCGCCGTGCCCCCTGCGCCTCCAGCAGCCGCAGCGCCTCCTGCACGCCGCGCTCGAGTTGCGGGTCCCGCCCCGCCGCCACGCTGCGGGCGTCGAGCAGCACCTCGATGTCCGGCGGCACGCCCTCGTTCTCGGCTATCCAGCGGTTGTTGATCGGATCGAACACCGCGTTGTCGGGTGCCGTCACCGTGCCGCCGTCCACCAGCGCGTAGTGCACCGACGACTTCACCAGCCCGCCCCAGGTCCGCGCGCCGATGAGCGGCCCCGCCTGCTGTTGCCGGAACGCGAACGGGAAGTAGTCGCCGCCGGAGCCCGCCATCTCGTTGATGAGGAGCACCTTGGGGCCCAGCACGCCCGCGGGCAGCCGGAACGGTACGCCGCGCGGCACCTCGTTGGTGATCGCCGCCCGCAGGGAGCGGGTCATGTAGTCCACCATGTAGTCGTCGAGGTTGCCGCCGCCGTTGAAGCGCTCGTCGATCACCGCCCCCTCGCGGTCCTGCTGCGCGAAGAAGTAGCGGTTGAACGACACCACGCCCGGCCCACCGGTGTTCGGCACCCAGACGTACGCCAGCCGCCCGGCGGAGAGGGAATCGACGCGCCGGCGGTTGTCCTCCACCCACGCGCGCTGGCGGAGCTGGTCCTCGCTCCGCGCGGGCTCGACGGTCACCGTCCAGTGGCCGTCCATCGTGGGACGGTCGTTGACCATCAGCACCGTCTGCCGCCCCGCCGTGCCGTCCAGCAGGCGATAGGGGTCGTCGGCCGCCGTCAGCTCCACGCCGTCCACGCCCACCAGGTACTGGCCGGTCCGCACGCGCAGGCCGGGGCGGTCGAGGGGCGCCACGAGGTCGGGGTTCCAGCTCTCGAAGGTGTAGATGCGCCCGAAGCGCCAGCGGCCCGCGTTGGCCACGAGGTCCGCGCCGAGGAGCCCCACGCGCGAGGTGTCCACCGCGGGGAAGTCGCCGCCCCCCACGAACGAGTGCCCCACCGACAGCTCGCCGTTCACCTGGTCGAGGAGGTAGGTGAGGTCGGCGCGGTGGCGCACCCACTCCACGAGCGGGCGGTAGCGCTCGCGCACCGCGTCCCAGTCGTTGCCGTGCATCCCGGGGTCGTAGAAGAAGTCGCGCTCGTAGTGCCACGTCTCGTCGAAGATCTGGCGCCACTCCTCGCCGCGGTCGAGGTACATCCGCAGCGCCACCCGCACGTTGCCGGCGCTCGTCTCCGGCGCCCGCGCTGTGCCCACGACGCGCCACTGCGTGCCGGCGCGGAAGAGGATCTTCTCGCCGTCGCGGGAGACGGAGACGCTGCTCACGCCGCGCACGAACTCCGTCGCCTTCCGCTCGGACTGCACGAACTTCTGGAGCACGACCCCCGTCTGGTTCTCGACGCGCTCGGCGATGAACACCGTGCCCTTGGGGCCGGCCGCCAGCCCGGCGTAGCGGCGCACCGGCAGCGTCGGCAGAGCGACGATGCGGCGGGCGATGCCCTCCCGGTCGATGCGCACCTGCACCGCGCCGGTGTCGGCCCGCGCAGGCGCGCCGGGCCGCGCCGCGGAAGAGTCCGGGTGGGCAGCAGGAGCGCCGGGCCGCGTTGCGCCGGTGTCGCGCCGCGCGGCGGTCGTGTCCCCCTCCTCGTCGCTGCGGAGCGGGAAGGGCGTCGGGTCGTCGGCGCGCAGCACCGTCAGGTAGACGCCCTGCGTCGGGTCGGCCGCGATGGAGCTGGTGTTCGCCCAGCCGGAGCCGAGGGCGAGGTTGGTGCTGGCGAGGAAGTAGAGGTGCCGGCCGTTCCGGTCCCACGCGGGCGAGGAGGCGTCGGCGAGGGCGTCGGTCAGCTCCCAGGTGGCGCTGCTGTCCCGCGACCACACCACGATGCGGCGGAAGTTGTTCGGGAAGGTCTTCGCGTACGCGAGGAACTTCGAGTCGTGGGACCACGTGAGGCCCATGCCGCCGCGCTCGATGTTGGCGCCGCCGGTATCCACGGTGCGGATGCGCCCCGACTCCACCTCGAGGATGCGGACGCGCACCTCGTTGTCCACGAAGGCGATGAGGTTCCCGTCCGGGGACCACGCCGGCTCCCACGCCATCTTCGATTCGCCGATGGCGATGCGGCGCGGCGCGCCGAGCGCGTCCTGGTCCGCGATCAATAGCGCGTAGCCCTGGCCGCTGTCCGAGAACCACGCAATGCGTGCGCCGTCGGGCGACCAGACCGGCGCGCGGTCGGCGGCGCCGGGGGAGCGGGTGAGGTTGCGGGCGTCGCCGTTCTCGACCGGCACGGTGAAGATTTCGCCGCGGGCCTCGAAGACGACGCGCCGGCCCTTCGGCGAGAGCGACGCCGCGCCGGCGCGCGCACTCACGTCCTCCCAGCGCGCCGCCGCCCACGGGAAGTCGCCTTGCACGGTGATGCTGAGCCGCTGGGCGCGGCCCGTGGCGGGGTCGAGGGTGTGGATCCAGCCGTCCTGCTCGAAGACGAGGGAGCCGGCGTTGCCGGAGAGGGTCTTCACCTCCGCGTCGGCGAAGCGCGTCAACTGCTGCGCGGTCCCCGAGGCGACGTCGTACGACCAGACGTTGCCGGCCCAGTCGCGGTCGGAGATGAAGTAGATCTTCCCGCCCATCCAGACGGGATCGATCTCCATCGTGCGCTCGCTGGCGATCCGCGCTTCGGCGAGGTCGCCGAGGTCGAGGATGGTGAGCGGGGTGTTCTGGCCGCCGCGGTAGCTGCGCCACTCCACGTCCCAGCGGCGCACGCGGTCCACCACGATGCGTCGCCCGTCGGCGGCGAAGGAGCCGTCGTTGCCCCAGGGCGCGGGGAGCAGCGTCGAGGGGCCGCCGGTGCGCGGCACGGTCCAGAGGCGATTGTAGGCGCCCGGTGCGGTCCCGCGGTTGGAGGCGTAGAGGACGCGGGATCCGTCGGGCGTCCACCCGCGGGCGTAGGACGGCGAGGGGTGCCAGGTGAGGCGCGTGGGATCGCCGCCCTCGACCGCCACGACGTACACCGCCGGGGTGCCCGAGCGGTTGGAGGTGAAGGCGATGAAGCGGCCGTCGGGCGAGAAGTGCGGCTCGCTCTCGACCGCCGGGGTGCTCGTCAGCCGCCGGGCGAGGCCGCCGGTGCGGTCGGCCACCCAGAGGTCCGCGCCGTACGTGAAGGCGACGTGGCGCTCGCTGATGGTGGGTTGCCTGAGGAGCCGTGTGCCCTGAGCGGCGGCGGGGTGGGGCAGGGCGACGAGGGCGGCGACGACGCAGGACCAGCGCAAGGTACGGGACACGGGAGCGGATCTCCGATTGGGGTCCATCAAGCTCCCCATCGGCCGGGGCGGGCGCAAGAAGGCCGATAGCCGGTAGCCGCTAGCCGATAGCCGTTAGCCGATAGCCGTCAGCGCCCCGCCACCTCTCCCCGGCGCCCCCGCGCCTCGGGTCCTGACGGTGGCCTTCGCTGTGCGGCGGTTCGGCTGCCGCTGCCGCGAAGACTCGCACGTGATCCTCACATGGGGTCGATGTGGGCGCGGCCGCAAGCCGCGCGCGCCTGGAGGCGAGGCATACACGCCCGTCCGGGCGTGGATGGAGTTGGCCGTACGGCGAGACCTGAAACGGGCTACGCGCCGGTCTTCCGCCCCCCCGACGCCGGGCTTGTCTGCGTGCCCGCCGCTCACCGCAAGGCGCTCGCCGCCCGCTTCAGCACCCAGCCGCGACTCGTGGCGGCCTCGCCCCCCCCACTCACCCGGGTTCCGCCCCCGCACAGCGCCCCACAGCGACCCGCTGCGCCATTGACGCGCCGACGACCCGCCTGGATATTCGGGCCGGGGCCAAGAAACCTCCTATCCATCTATCCATCTATCCATTGGACTACGACTTCATCATCATCGGCTCCGGCTTCGGGGGCAGCGTCTCGGCCTATCGGCTCGCCCAGAAGGGCTACCGGGTCGGCGTGCTCGAGGCAGGCAAACGCTTCCGCGACGAGGACTTCGCCCGCACCTCGTGGAACGCGCGCAAGTACCTGTGGCTGCCGCGGCTGGGGTGCTACGGCATCATGCGCATCACGCCTCTGTCCAACCTCCTGATCCTGAGCGGCACGGGCGTGGGCGGGGGCAGCCTCGGCTACTCCTGCACCCTGCTCGAGCCGCCGGACCCCTTCTACCAGGATCCCCAGTGGGCCGGGATGCAGGATTGGAAGGCGGCGTTGGCGCCCCACTTCGCCACGGCCAAGAAGATGCTCGGCGTGACCCGCTGCACCTGCGTCACGCCCGCGGACGAGGTGCTCCAGGCCGTGGCCGAAGAGCAGGGCCGCGGCGACACCTTCCGCATGCAGGACGTGGGCGTCTACTTCGGCGAGCCGGAGAAGACCGTGCCCGACCCCTTCTTCGACGGGCAGGGGCCCGACCGCACGGGCTGCGAGCTCTGCGGGGGCTGCATGGTGGGCTGTCGCAACAACGCCAAGAACAGCCTGCCCAAGAACTACCTGTACCTGGCTGAGAAGCTGGGGGTGGAGGTCTACCCGCTGACCACGGCCCGGACCATCCGCGAGGTGGAGGGGGGCTACGCGGTGGACACCTACCGCACCGCGGCCTGGTTCCGGGGCGGCCGGCGTGACTTCACGGCGCGCCAGGTCGTGGTGGCGGCCGGCGTGCAGGGCACCCTGTCGCTCTTGTTCCGCTGCCAGCGGCTCGGCACGCTGCCCAAGCTCTCGCCCATGCTGGGCCGGCGCGTGCGCACCAACAGCGAGGCCATCACCGCCGTCACGGCCAGGGACTACGAGGTCGACTACTGCCGCGGCGTGGCCATCACCTCGAGCTACTACCCCGACGCAGTCACCCACGTCGAGCCGGTGCGCTACCCGCGGGGCTCGGACGTCATGAGCCTGCTGCTCACGGTGTTCGTTTCGGGCGGAGGCCGCTTCCTGCGACCCGTGAAGTGGCTGTGGACCAACCTGCGGCACCCGATCACCTCGCTCCGGGTGCACTGGCCCTTTGGCTGGGCGCGCAAGACCATCGTGCTCCTGGTGATGCAGACCCTGGACAACAGCCTGCGCCTGGAGTTCCGCCGGCGCTGGTGGTGGCCCTTCCACCGGCGCCTGACCACGGCGCGCGAGAAGAAGCGGGAGTTCATCCCCATCGAGATGCCCCAGGCCCAGCAGGTCACGCAACGGGTGGCCGCTCGGACGGGTGGCATTCCCACCAACAGCCTCGCGGAGGTGGTGCTCAACATGGGCTCCACGGCGCACATCCTCGGGGGCTGCGCCATCGGCCCCGACGCCGAGCACGGCGTGATCGATCGGAAGAACCGCGTCTACGGCCACGAGGGTATCTACGTGATCGACGGCTCCATGATGCCGGCCAACCTGGGCGTGAACCCAAGCCTGACCATCACGGCCCTGGCCGAGCACGCCATGAGCCTGATCCCCCCGCAGGGCTCGGCGGATTCGGGCTGAGGGCCCCGCGGCGCGACACAAACCAGTAGGGGCCCCAGCACCTCGCCGAAGAGCGGCCAGGCGCGGAGCGTCGTCAGCACCGACCCGCTGCGTCGTTGATGCGCCGACGACCCGGCCGGATATTCGGATCGGTGCGAAGGAAACTCCAATTGTTCAGGCCCTCGTACCGTCATGGAATCGTAATCCAAACGAGGGATGTCCGTCACCACCACGGCGATCGAACTCCGTAGTGTGGGGCATGCGCACCCTGCTGCCCTTCCTGCTGTGGCTACTGGTGGTGACCACCCCCGCCTGGGCGCAGATCCCCGATACCACATTCCTCTCATCCGCGCGCGCCGACGCCCTGACCGGCCTCTACGTGCTCGAGGACGGACGTGTCCTCCACATATTGGACCTGCGTGACCAGGTCGGCGGCTCGGTGCTGTCGGTGACGGAGTACGCCTCCGGCCGCGTGCGCGCGCTGTACCCGTTGGCCGACGGCCGCTTCGAGGCCGGCAGCGCGTGGTTCCGTCGAGACTCGGTCGCGTACCGGGTCCGCTTCGACGAGACGGCGAGTCCTGTCCGCGGGCTGGTGTGGGATGAGGGGGGCAGGACGCTGGCCGGCCGGCGTGCGCCGCTCGTCGAGCGGGAGGTGACGATCCCTGTCGGCCACGTCCGGCTGGCCGGCACGCTCGTGCTTCCGCCCGGCCCTGGCCCTCATCCCGCGGTCGTGATGGTCTCCGGATGGGGGCCGGAGACCCGCCGCATCTCACGCTACGTCGGAGACCTCCTTGCATACCACGGCGTGGCTGTGCTGGTGACCGACAAGCGCGGCAGCGGGAGTTCCACCGGGAGTTGGAGCGATCTCACTTACGCCGGCTGGACATTGGAGGTGGAGGCCCTGCTCGACTTCCTCCGCACCCAGCAGGGCGTGGACCCCGACCGGCTGGGCCTCTACGGGAACAGCGAAAGTGGATTCGTGGTGCCGGTGGCGGCGGCCCGGCGGCGTGACGTCCGCTTCCTGGTCTGCCGCGTGTGTTCCGCGCTCCCCGTCTCGCAGATCAGCCACCACCTGCAGTCCTTCGTCCTGCGCCGCGAGCGCGCGAGCGAGGCCGAGGTGGCGGTCGGCATGGATCTCCTCTCGCGCATGATGCGCTATGCGATCGAGCGTACCGGCTACGACAGCTTGGAGGCTCTCTCCGCGCGCCTCGCCGATCGGTCGTGGCGCGGGCGGATCGTCGGCGGCGCCACCCTCCCCGCCAGGAATGCACGCTACTGGGCCAACTACCGGGCGACGCTCGTCCTGGACCCGCGCGACCACTACCGTCGGCTGCGCATCCCGATCCTGGTGCTCTTCGGAGAACGGGACGAGCGCCTCGAGGTGGAGCGACACCAGTCCGCCTACGACTCGCTCGCTCGCCGCGGGGTGGACCTCACGCTGTGGGTGGTCCCGGAGGCGTCACACGGCCTGATGCTCGGCGTCAACAACTCCGCGGGGTACCCGGCCGGCCTCCACGAACGCCTGGCACACTGGGTGGCCGCCGCGGCGGGGGTGCGATAGCCCCCTGCACGCTCGGCCGGCCCGACACCGATCCTCCGCCCTCGCCACGGGCGGGCCGCCTCGGTAGCCCGTTCGCGTTCCGCCCCGCTCCCAGTTCCGGATCCGGGGCCCCTCGGCGTGCCCGCCGCTCACCGCCCGGCGCTCGCCGCCCGCTTCAGCGCCGAGCCGGACCCCTGCCGGGCCCCGAACACCCCCCACCCACCCAGGTTCCGGCCCCGCCCAACGACTCGCTGCGACCCGCTGACACCCGGCACCACGGAAATTGCGCCGCCGCCTCGCTCTCCGTAGACTCAATAGCCGTGCCCACGGTCCTGCGATCCGGCCCCTCCCGGTTCTTCTTCCCATTCCTCGGATCGCGATGAATCGCCGCACATTCATAATGGTTGCGGAACAGCACGATCGTTTCTTGGGAACATGGCGTGACTACTTCTCCGACTGACCTGCGTCAAGCACATGCCCACAGTGTCAGCGTCACCGGCGACGCCCTCGTGGTAGACCTGGATGACGGCCGCACGGTGAGCGCGCCCCTGGTCTGGTACCCCAGGCTCGCGCACGGCACCCCGGCCGAGCACGCGGAGTGGCGTCTCATCGGGAACGGTGAGGGCATCCACTGGCCGGCCCTCGACGAGGACATCAGCGTCGAGGCGCTGCTCGCTGGCAAGCCATCGGGTGAGACTCAGGCGTCGCTGCGCCGATGGCTGGAGTCGCGCTCGCACTGAGACGAAGACCCCGCCCGAGGCCGCACAGCCCCTGTGCCCCTGTGCGCCTGTGCCCCTGTGCCCCTGTGCCCCTAACGGCAGTCCCGCCAGCCGGACCCGGGGGACCCGAGCCCGCCTCGCGCATCTGGCCTCTGACGGCCGACGGCTGACGGCTGACGGCTGAGGGCATCTCGGTCGAGGAGCCCGTCGCGATCACCGAGCCGGTGGACTGGTACCTGCGGGCCGCGCGCTACCGACGGCGGAGTTGCTGCGGCGCATCTACGAGGTCGATCCCCTCGCGTGCCCTCGCTTTGCCGCGCCGATGCGCATCGGGGCCGTCATCACCGACCCGGCGGTCATCACCCGCATCCTCGTGCCCCGGAGCGTCGAATGCGCCCGGCTATCGGCTTCCGGCTTCTCCCCGCCCCCGCGCCCCGGCCCGCTCCGTCATTGACGCGCCGACGACCCGGCCGGATATTCGGACCGGCGCGAAGGATACTCCTATCCATCAGGAGTCAATATGAAAAGGGATGAATACAAGGTGTTCTCCGAGGGGAGAATCGCCCATTTGACGGTCAGGAATCGCCTGATCCGCTCTGCCACCTACGAGTGTGGGATGACGGAGGATGGCAGGGTTACATCTGAGATTCTGAACCTCTACAGGACCCTAGCAGACGGTGGTGTCGGGACGATCATAACCGGTCACATGGCAGTCAGGCGTGATGGAAAAGCGAACGATAGACAGATATGCGTCTACGGTGATTGTCATATCGCTGAGATCGCCCAGATAGCGGAGGTGGTTCACGCATCCGGGACTGGCTGCAGGATCGTGGCGCAACTCAGTCATGCTGGAAGACAAGTTCTGCACGACAACGCGGTGGCTGAGTGTGTCGGCCCCACCGATGTTCCTTCCCCGATCTTGAAGAAACGGGCCAGAGAGCTGACGGCAGACGAAGTCCAGAGCATCGTCGATTGCTATGTTGAAGCGATAGTAAGGGTCAAGAAAGCCGGCTACGACGGAGTACAGCTTCATGCGGCCCACGGGTGGCTACTGAGTTCCTTTCTCTCCCCATATACCAACCGACGTCATGATCGATATGGGGGATCGACTGAGAAACGTGTTGCCATCTTGAGAGAGATCATCACCAAGGCAAGGGAGAGTGTCGGTCGTTTCCCGATTCTGATCAAGATGAATTGCACAGATCATGTTGAAGGAGGGATTGACATAGAGACCTTCCCTGAAGTGGCCAAGCAGGTTTCCGCTTTGGGGTTCGACGCTATTGAGGTAAGTGGTGGTATGTGGGACTGCCTGGTTCGGAGTGAGAAGGAACTTGGCTTCTTCCCGCTTCCCATCCCTGAAGCCCGAACACGCATCAACAGTCTGGACAAGCAATCCTACTTCGTGCGATATGCCGAGAAACTCGCCCTCGATATTCCAGTGATCGTTGTTGGAGGTCACAGGAACATCGAGACAATGGAAGAGATCATGGGCAGGGGGAAAGTGGATTTCTTCGCATTGAGCCGTCCTCTTAACAGTGAGCCTGATTTGCCCAAACGCTGGCTCGAAGGTAGAGGAAGCGACAAGGCGGATTGTGTCTCGTGCAATTCCTGTCTGTTGGAGATAAAATCGAAACCCCTCAAGTGTGTGCTCAAACAGAACAGGCTCAAGCAGAGTATTGTGAAGAACGTTGTTCCTCACGCATGGAAACTGATCTTCAAGTAGTCACGCGTGTCGAAGGACGGTAAGCTCCGATGATGGCGATGAATATGATGCAGCCTAGAACTGCGGCTGGTACGCGAGCCGGATCCGGGGGACCCGAGCCCACCTCGCGCGTCTGGCCTCTGACGGCCGACGGCTGACGGCTGACGGCCGCTGGCCGCTGGCCCTACTCCACCACCGGCGACGGCCCCGGCGTCCCGGAGAAGATCCGGCTCACCAGGAGCCACGCCCCCACGTGCATGAGGAGACTCAGCACCATCCCCGCCACGAGCGCCCAGCGCAGGCCGCCTGCCGGCAGCAGCAGCAGCGCCGCCGCGGTCGTCGCGCTCCAGCCCACGACGCGCCGCACGGCCACGGGCCACGCGGTGCGGATGGTGTACCACAGGTCGATCGGCGCGTAGAGGGCGGCCACGAGCCGGATGCCGAGCAGTATCCCCGCCACGAAGATCAACGCGATCAGCAGGACGTGACTCACGCGGCCTCCCTCACGCGAGCACCCGGACAGTGCCGGCGTCGCCGTCCACGAGGAGCCGGTCGCCGGTGCGGATGCGTGTGGTGCAGCCCTCCACGTCCACCACGCAGGGAAGGCCGTATTCGCGGGCCACGGTCCCCGCGTGCGAGAGGAAGCTGCCCACTTCGACCACGGCCGCGCCGGCGGTGAGGAAGAGCGGCGTCCACGCGGGGTCGGTGTACGGAGCGATGAGGATCTCGCCCGGCCTCAGCTCCACGTCCACCGCCGGGTCGAGGATGACGCGCGCCGTACCCTCGCAGCGGCCGGGGCTCGCCGTCTGCCCGCGGAGCACGACGGCATCCCCCGCATCGGCGGGCGCGTCGGCCGGCCTGCGTGGGAGCGTGAGGCCGATGGTCCTCGGCGGTGTGATCTTCGAGAGACGCACGTGCTCCCGCCGCCGTTCTCCGATGCGCTCCTCGACGTCGGTCCAGCCCAGGGCGCCGCGCTCGAGGTCCTCGACCTCGGCGCACTCGAGGTAGAAGATGTCGTCCCGGCACTTGAGCCTCCCTTGCGCGATGAGCCGCGTCTCGAGCCGCAGGATCTTCTTCCTCGTGATGTACGCCGCCATGATCCAGTAGAAGCGCGAGTTCTCGCGCATCGTGACGTAGTACTTCACCCGCTCCCTCACGTGGCGCACGAGCCGCCGGCGGAGGCCCAGCGCGCGCTCGGCCGGAAGCCGCGCGAGCCCCTCGGCGATGCGCCGCTCCAGCTCCGCCCGTCGCTGCGCGACGCGGCGCTCGTGCTGGGCGGGGTCGCTCTCCACCAACAGGTAGTTCCGCACCATCCCCAGCACCGGCGCCGGCTCCTCCTCCCAGCGCGGCGAGCGCAGCTCGAACTCCTTGAGGGCGCGGTGGCCGAAGGTGGCGAGGAAGGCGTCGAGATGCGCGACGAACGAGGCGGCGTCGGGCGTGGCGCGCAGGAGCGGCAGTGCGGCCTCGGGCGGATGCGCGAGGAGCAGCGCGCGCACCGGCTCGCTGCGGCGCGCCTCCTGCGCGAGCATCCAGATGCGCCGCCCCGCCTCCGCCGAGAGCACGCCCTCGCTGCCGGAGGCGAGGAGGCCGAGCGCGTCGCGCGGGAGGTCGGGGAGCCAGCGCCGCAGCAGTGCCCGGAGCGCCGCCATCCAGAGGAAGTAGCGGGCGGCCGAGCCGTTGACGGCCAGTACGTGGTGGCCGGCGGGCGCGACGAGCATCGCGCCGAACGAGCGGCCGAACAGCAGGCTGCGCCAGGTGTCGCGCACGCCGAGCGCGTCGTCGGCGTCGGCGGCCTCGGCGGCGCGGCGGAAGCCGTCGAGGAAGTCGGCCGGCAAGTGCGCGGTGCGGGTGTAGAGGTTGGCGCACATCGCGGCGAGGCCGAGGCCGAAGAGGGCGGCCGCCGGTATCCGGGATAGGGCGAGCCGCAGCGGCGGCACGCCCCCTTCGTCGCTCAAGTAGAGGAACCGCGCGAGGTCCTCGTCGCTGAGGCGGAGGGGGACGACGCTCCGCACCAGCGCCACGTCGAGGTAGACGCGTCCGCCGATGACCGGGAACAGTTTCGCGAGCGGACCCTGCAGGAAGAGGTTCGCGGTGAGCGGCGTGAGCGGGTCGGTGAAATTCTCGATGAGCGGCTTGAAGACAACGTACGCGCGCCCCTCGGCGTTGCGGCAGAACTCTCGGCGACCGGAGACGGTGATGGGGCGCGATTGCAGGAGGTACACGCGCCCGCCTGCCACGGCCCACTCCACGTCCTGCGGCGCGCCGAAATGCTCCTCGGCCTGCACCGCCCAGCGTGCGATGGCGACGACGAGGTCGTCGGTGAGGCTCTCCGCCAGCCGCTGCGCGACGGGGACCTGGACGACGCGGCCGACGGCGTCCGGGCGCAGGGTGGTGGAGACGCGGACGCGCTTCTGCGCGATGCGCCGTTCCCTGATGGCGAGGTCGTGGCGGCGCAGTACGTAGCGGTCGGGGGTCACGCGGCCGTCCACGATCCCGGCGCCCATCCCCCAGCTCGACTCGACCACGACTTCGTCGCGCGCGCCGGTGACGGGATTGAGAGTGAATGTGACGCCCGAGACCTCGGAGGGGATCATCTGCTGGACGACGACGGCCATGTAGGTGGTGGCGTGGTGGATGCCGTTCGTGGCGCGGTAGCTGACGGCCTCCCTGCTCCAGAGCGACGCCCAGCAATTGCGGACCATCGGGAGGAGCCTGGCGGCGTCCACGTAGTAGTAGGTGCCGTGCTGGCCGGCGAAACTGGCGCCGCCGGAGTCCTCCGCGGTGGCGGAGCTGCGCACCGCGCAGACGAGGTCCTGGCCGCAGCGCGCGCGGAGCGCGGCGTGGGCGGAGGCGATCGCGTCCTCGAGTGCCGGGGGGATCGGAGCGGTGTGGATGCGGGTGGTGATGGCGTCGCGCGCCGACTCCGCCTCTGCCGCGGAGGACCCGCCGAGCCTCTCGAAGTCCTCGGCGAGGCCGAGGGCGTCGAAGAAGTTCTTGCAGGCGGGCGCGGTGACGACGAAGCCCGGGGGCACGGGGAAACCGTGCGCGAGGAGTTCGCCGAGGTTGGCGGCCTTGCCGCCCACCAACGTGGTGTCGGTTCGGCGGACCTCCTCGAGCCAGCGGATGTCTCGGTCGGGCATTGCGGCAAATGTACGGGCGGGCGGCGCGTGTCGCGACCGGCGCCCCCGCTCCGTAGACGTTGAGGTTCGGGAACCGCCGCGCCCGCGCCAGGAACCGCTCGTCCTCGACGGCCGCCCGCGACCGCGGCTCAAAGCGCCGCATCTACCAGCGGGCCGGCGTAGGGTCCGACGCGCCGGTGCGGCGCGATAATCGTTCACGGCGTGGTTGATTATCTTCCACGCTTCGACTGCTCTCCCCCGTCTCGCCGACGCGCGCCGTGATCCCGCCCTGAGCCGTTCGTGCCGGTTCGCCTCGCGATGAGTCCTCGGCCGCGGGGACGAGCTGATCGGGAGCGAGGGTCTCCCGGACACGGTGCTAGCGGAGCGCCGCGCGGATGCGTACATCCTCCATCGCCCGGGGCATCTCCCACAGGGTGTGCACGAGGTCGGGGGTGCGCCAGCGCTTGAGCATCGCGAGCCAGATGTCGGCTGTGGCGGCGGGGTGCAGCGCGAGTTCGGCGCGGTGGCGGTGCATCTCCTCGGCGATGAGTTGCAGGTCGATCTCCGCGAAGACGGGCGCGACCAGCGGACGGCACGCCAGCAGGACGCCCCAGGCGAGGTCCGACTCCTCGTCGCTCCCCGTGCGAGGGTCGGACGGCCGGCGCAGCATTCCGACGAGGTACAGAATCCCTGCCGTGCAGTACCACGTGAGGTGGCGGCGTTCGGCCAGGGTGCGGAGCGCGGCCCATCGGTCGGCGTCGTCGCGGGACGAGGACTTGCCGAGGCGCGGCTCGAAGCAGGAGGCGGCGAGCAGGTCGAGCCGCATGGCTGCCTTCGCGGTCCAATGCCGGGCGTTGCGGTCGTCTTTCAGGTCGCAGCCGAGGTCGTAGGCCTGGGAGTACCAGGCGGCGGCGCTGGCGAGGAGACCGCGGGAGTAGGCGCAGTCGCCGGTGTGGAGGGCATCCCGGAACCCGGGTGGGGGATCACCGAAGCCGGACACGGGGCGCTCCTTGTGCAAAGGATTCTGACGCCGCTGTGACGCCGCGATGCCATATTCTGCTCAGGCCCTGTGACACTCCGGAGCACGCCGATGCCTGAGTCCACCGTGAGGGCGCGTCGGTACGCGACGCCCGAGTCGCTGGGCCCGCTGGTCTGCGCCGTCGCGCCCGGCCACCATCGGGCCGGCGCGGGGAGCCACGGCCTCACGCACTGGGCGCGCGTGCTGGAGAACGGCCTTCGCCTCGCGCCGGCGACGGGCGCGAATGTCACGGTGGTCGCGCTGTTCGCGATATTCCACGACGCGCGGCGCCGGAGCGACAGCCGCGACCCCGGCCATGGCGAGCGGGGCGCGCAGTGCGCCACCGAGCTGCGGGCCGAGTGGCTCGACCTTTCGGATGCCGAGATGGACCTGCTCTACGAGGCGTGCGCGCGCCACACCGACGGGTGGCTGGAGGCGGACGTGACGGTGCAGACGTGCTGGGACGCCGATCGCCTGGATCTGCCGCGCGCCGGCGTGCAGGTGCGGCCGGAGCGGCTATGCACCGCGGCCGCCCGCGAGCCGGCGGTCATCGCGTGGGCGGCGCGGCGAGCGCTGGCCGGCTTCGAGTCGGGGTTTGTGGAGGGGTGGCGGGGGGAGAGCGCGTGACGACACGCGAGTTGTTCGTCGCCAGCGATCCCGACCGCGTGGCCGCGTGGTGCCACGAGCGCCTCGGCCCCGGCGCGCTCTATGTCGCCCCATCGGCCGCCTCACGGCAGGCTGCACGACGGGCGGCGCTCGGCGGCACCGGCGTCGCCGTCGGCGCTCGGATCGTCAGTCCGTCCGGTCTCCTCGATGCCATCGAAGGGCGCGCTGGCCTCGGGCCGCTGAACTTGATCGGCGGCGTGCTCAGCCGACTGCTCTTGGTGGAAGCAGGCCGTGCGGCGCGCGTGCCGCTGTTCGACGACGCCACGCCACCCGGAGCGGTCGCAGCGCTCGGCCGCCTCATCGGCGACCTGCGCCTCAACGGCGTGTCGCCCGACATCTACCGTGCTGCCGGCGGCGACACCCGTGCGGCGGACGCCTGCGCCCGCTACGAGTCCCAGCGCACCCGCCTCGGCTGCGCCGACGAGGCGGACCGACTGCTCCGCGCGACCAAGGCGATGCCGCAGATGGGCGTGGTCGTGCTGCAGGACCCCGCCGTATCGAACACGCTCGAGGCGCGCCTGTTCGCGGCGCTGGTCGAGCGCGCCGATTCGGTGTCCGTCGGGATACCGGACTTCTCGGATGTCGCGCCGCCTGCGCCGTGCGGGCCGGCCGCCAAGGCCCGCGCGTTCTTCCGCGGGATCGGCATTCCCGAGAGCACGGATGGCTCTCTCGCTGCGCGGCCCGAGATCCTGGCGCTGTCCGGCGTCGGCTCCGACGGCGAAATCGCGCTCGTGGCGCGGCACATACTAGAGCTCCTCAGGGGAGGAACGCCTGCCGAGAGTATCCTGGGTGTCGCACCGCAGGCCGGGTACCTCGAGCGGCTGCACGAGGTGTGCGCGCGGATCGGCGTGCCGGTCGCCAGCCCGCACCGCGTCGCGGTCCTGGACGTGCCGTTGGTGCGGACGCTGCTGGGCGTCTTCGGCGCCACAGCCGACGCGAAGGAGGACACCGCCGAGCGCGGGCTCGGCTTCCTGGGCACGCCGTACCTCGGCCTGAGCCAGAGGCTCCACGACTCCGTGCACCGCCGGCTCACCATCGCCGGCCGGGGAAGCCTGCGCAGTTGGAAGGGGCACGCGCGGCTGCCGGCGAAGCACACGACCAACGAGCTGGCGACCTCGATCGAGACGATGGCCGCGACGCTCGCCCAGCCGCAGGCCCCGTCCGCGCTCGCCACGAGCGCCTCACGCCTCGTTCTGGACTTTGGGTTCCTCTCGTCGGCACGGCGCCACTACCTCTTCGCCGGGCGGGACGACGCGGTCCGCGCCGACCAGCAGGCGTGGGAGGTCGTCCAAGCGGCCTTCGACGAAGTGGACGAGGCATTCAAGGTGGTGGGCCGCCGCAAGGTGGCGGCCGGGGAGTGGCTCGCCGAGGTGACGAGTGCCTTGCAGGACGAGTCCGTGCGGCTCGATCACCGCGGCGTGCAGGGCGTGCATCTCACCATAGCGGGCGCCGGCCTGCCGGCGGCTGAACACGTCTTCGCAGTGGGCTGGCGCGAGGGCGTGTTCCCGCGCCGGCCGCGAGAGGAGCCCTTTCTTCCGGATGTAGTGAAGGCCGCGCTCAACGTGGGCGGCGCGCGGCTCTCCCTCACCGCCGATCGGGCGGCGCAGGAGGAGGAGCGGCGCGACCGCATCGTCCGGGCGGCTCGGCATCACCTCACGGTCAGTTGGCCGCAGGTTGCTTCCGATGGCACGCCGCAGCTGCGCTCGTTCTTCGCCCAGGACATCGGTGTCCCCGACGCGGCACCCGCCGCTGTCGGTGAGACGACGTGGCCGCTGGACCTCGCGTCCGACCGTGCCGAGCAGCTGGCGCGCGCCGCGGTGCTGCTGTGGCACCGACGCGAGGGCGAGATCGGCGACGAGCGCCGGGCGCTCAACTCGGTGTTGAGTGACCTCGGTGAGGACGAAGCGCGGTCGCTGCGGGGCGAGCGGCACGCGCCCCAGCGGATCGTCGTCCCCGCGGACCTCGTGGAATCCGTCCGTCGTCGGGCGGAGCACCAGTCGGCGAGCCAGGCCAACACGCTGGCCCGGTGCCTTTACGCCCACTTCGGCGAGAAGCGGTTGGAGGTGGCGGCGCTGGCGGCGCCCGAGATGGGCGTTAGGGAACGCGGAGGCATCGCGCATCGCGTGCTGGCCGACCTCGCGCTCGGCGGAGGGTTCGACCCGGAGCGCGCGGCCGGGCTGTTCGACAAGTGGTGGCCCGTTGCCGTGCCTGCGCACCTCGTGGGCGATGCCGAGACGGCGTTCGAGGTCACTGTGCTCCGGGCGCAGGTCGTGCACCTGGCTGCGGTCGAGCGCAATCTCCTCGCGCAGGTCAACGCGCGGCCGGAGCTGATCGAGTTCGCCTTCGGGATGCCTCCACAGGACGAGGAGCATCGGGATCCGCGCTCCATCCCGGAGGGTGTGGTCTACCAGCTTCCCGACGGTGCTCCCATCCGGTCCGTCACGCTCCGCGGCGCCATCGACCGGGTGGACGTCGCGGAGGTTGACGGAGTGCGCTACGGCGTGGCGATCGACTACAAGGGCGGCAAGGCGGAGTCGTACGGGAAGAAGCTGGAGGCCCTCGTGGACTTCCAGCTCCCGATCTACTGCGAGGTGCTCCGCCGCGTCGGGATCGAACCGGTCGGGGCCGTCTTCCTCGGCGTGGCGAGTGCGGAGCGCTACGGTCTCATCCGCGAGGATGTTGCCGGACATTTCCTGGATGCTGGGCACAAGGGGGTGCGGCGCCTGCCGCAAGAAGCGTTCGAGCGACGGCTCGCCGCATCGATGGGCGCCTTCGCGGCGCTGGCCGCCAAAGCGGCCGTACCGGAGGTTGTCGTCCAACCGCGCGACGACGAATGCGAATGGTGCCAACTGGCGTCGCTGTGCCGGATCGGGACGTTTGGGGTGGGAAGGAGCGGCGGTGGCGACCTCTGACGATCGGCGGCGCGCCGTCTCCGACCTTGCTGCCGACCTGGCGGTCATCGCCGGGGCGGGGTCCGGCAAGACGACCGCGCTCGTTGAGCGGTTCGTCTCGATCGCCGGGCAGCCGGGACTCGGGCCCGACCGCGTCCTGGCGCTGACCTTCACTGAGAAGTCGGCGGCGGAGATGAAGGGGCGGATCGTTCGCCGCTTCACCGACGCGTGCGACGAACAGCGTCGCCGGCAGACCGAGGCGGCGTACATCTCCACGATCCACGGCTTCGCCGCCAGGCTCCTCAAGGAGAACCCGTTCGAGGCGGGGGTGGATCCCGCGTTCACCGTGCTGGCCGAGTTCGACCAGGAGCTTCTGGCCGAAGAGGCGCTGCAGGCGATGTACGCCGACCCGGTGCTGGGCGCCTATGCGGAGAGGCTCAAGAAGGACCGCGACGGCGGCTGGCAACTGTTCGACCTCGTGCGTCGCGTGGCGCGTGCGCTGCGCGAGGGCACGGCGCAGGCGCGGTGTGAGGCGGATCTCATCCTGGCGGGTCGCGACGACGTGGTGGTGGCTGCGGCGCTGGAGCGCGTACGGGATTGGATGTCTGGGCAGAAGAGCATTGCGCTGGATGCGCTCCCGGAGCTTGAGAGCCTGCTGTCGGCCGTCGTGATGAAGCCGGCCGGAAAGAGGTTCGCCGCGAAGGAGGCGTTTCTCGCAGCCGTGCGCGCCGCGATCTCGGCGGGGGCCTTTGATGCCGAGGCGCCGGTGTGGACCGAAACGGGCTTCACAGCCGGAATCCCGGAAGACGAGCGCCCGCCAATCCGCGCGCTGCTGGACACGGTGCGGGAGATCGCCAAGGCGCTGCGCGGCGTGGACCTCGCTCACGAAGAGGTGCTGGAGCGCGAGCTGCTGCCGCTCAAGCGCGCCATCTACGTGGCGGCTGCCGCGTCGTCCGACAGCTACGCGGCGGCGAAGCGGGCGCAGGGCGCGCTGGACTACCACGACCTGCAGCGGCTGGCGGTTGCGTTGCTGGAACGGAACGAGGCCGTACGTCGGCGGTACGCCGAGCGCTTCCGCCATCTGCTGCTGGACGAGGCGCAGGACACCGACGAGCTGCAGCACGCGCTGATCTCGTGCCTGCGCACCGAGGAGAACCACACCTTCCTGGTGGGCGACCCGAAGCAGGCGATCTACGAGTTCCGCGGCGCGAACCCCGACGTGTTCGACGGGGCGGTGCATGGGCTGCCGGCCGGTGACCGGTTGCGCTTCGACGAGAACTTCCGCAGCCGGCCGGAGCTGCTCGGGTTCATCAACGGCATCGGGGATGCGCTGCTTGGCGGCCTGTTTGCGCCGCTCATCCCCAAAGCGGACTACGGCGCGGTCCCGTTCGCCGGCCCGCACGTCGAGGTGGTGCACATCGTTCGTGGAGAGGTGCCCGGAGACGACGGGGAGCCCGTCGTCGAGGCGCTGAGCGACGCGCGTCGGCGAGAGGCGGCGGTCGTGGCCGATCGCGTGGCCGAGCTGCTGCGGGAGCAGCCGCTGGTGCTGGATCCCGAGCATCCGCGGGACGGGGCTTCCGTCCCGCTTCAGCCACGGCACATCGCGCTGCTGTTCCGCACCCGCACGACCATCCCGTACTTCGAGCGCGCCTTCGCCGAGCGGGGCCTCCCCTACGTCTCGGCGGTGGGGCAGGAGTTCTACGAGCGCACCGAGGTACTGGATTGCCTGATGCTGCTGCGGGCGCTCGAGCAGCCGCTCGACGATCTGGCGCTCGCGTCGGTGCTCAAGTCCCCGTTCTTCGGAGCGTCGGACGGCGACTTGCTCCGCCTGCGCGGCGTCGAGCGCGGAGACCGGGGGGGGCGCCCGGGGCCGAGGCCGCTGTTCCGCTACCTCGACCGCGTGGAGGTGTTCGCGCCGTTCGTGGCGACGTTCGAGGCGGTGCGCGCCCGGACGCGGGGCCGCCCCGCGGCAGACGTGCTGGACCAGGCGCTCCGCGCGTTCGGCTACGAGGCGGCGATCGCGAGCCACCGCGACGGCCGCGCGATGCTGGCGAACGTCGCGAAGCTCCGCCGCCAGGTGGCGGACCTCGGCGCGGCGACGGTCGGCGAGGCGCTGCGCGAGCTGGAGCAGGCGCGGGCGCTGCTGGTCGAAGAGCGGCAGGCCCCGCTGCTCGGCCCGGCCGACGACGTCGTGGTCTTCACGACGATCCACCAGGCGAAGGGGCTGGAGTGGCCGGTGGTGTGCTTGCCGAACCTCCAGGGCACCAGGCGCGGCGGACGGCCGGACTTCAGTCCGCGGCACGGGTGCCTGGTGCTGGACGCGTTGGTGGATGGGGAGAAGGAGACGCCGGCGTCGGTGGAACCAGTCGCCGAGGACTTGAAGAAGCGATCCGAATGGGAGGAGCGCCGCCTGCTCTACGTGGCGGCGACGCGGGCCCGGGAGCGGCTGATCCTCACGTCGTCGGTGGAGCAGAGCAGGCTCGACGGCGATCCCAAGCCGAGCTTCGCATCCTACTTCTCGTTCCTGGCGGGCGCGCTCGGGCGGGTGTTCCTATCGGAGGGCGAGATCCGGATCGGCGGCGCCAGGCTCGTCGTGCGGCACCAGCGCGACCCCGTACCGCCGCCGGCGCGGCTGGTGGAGGGCGCGCCGCTCATCGCGAGGCTCGAGGTGAGGCCGAAGGCTGCCGAGCCTGCTGCGCGTCCCGTCCCGTCATCTGCCGGCACCGGCGAACCGTCGGGGAAGGTCGCACCGCCGCTGTCCGTGAAGGTCACCGAGCTGCTCACCTACTCGCGGTGTCCACTCGTGTACCGGTACGCCCTCGCGCTCGACATTCCCGAGCACCCGCCACGGCGTGCGGCGCTGCGCGGTGGGGCGCGCGAGGTGTCGCCGGTCGAGAGGGGGACCATCGTGCACCGCCTCCTCGAGCGCGCGGACCTCACGGCCGATGCTGTCGCGGAATCCCGACGCGTGGCCGGAACCGAGCCGGAGTCCATCCGCGGCGACCTGGAGCGGATGCTCGCAGGCGTGCTGGCCGGTGAGGTCGGCGATTTGGTGCGGCGAGCGCGGCGCGTGGAGCGGGAGCTGCCGTTCGGGATGCTGATGGACGGCGTCGAGATCTCGGGGGTGATCGACCTGGCGGTCCAGCGGGCGGACGGCGCGTGGACGGTGCTGGACTACAAGTCGAACGACATCAGCCGGACCGGGCGCCTGGAGCACCTCGTAGAGTACTATCGCCCGCAGCTGGAGCTGTATGCCCTGGCGATGGAGCGGGCGGGCCTGGGCGACGTGTCGCACTGCGCCCTCGTCTTTCTGAACGGGCCCGAGGTGCGGCAGTGGCCGTTCGAGGATGCGGATGCCGCACGGGCGGAGGGGGTGGCGCGGGCGCTGCTCCGAGGTGTGTCCGCGGAGATCTACGCGACCGAGGCTGGCCCGAAGTGCGCGGAGTGCGGGTACCGGAAGCGCAGGATCTGCCAGGTGGGGCGGGAGTGGAGGGGGTGAGGGGTCTCTCCAAGAGTCGCTTCATCAAGGGATGCCAGTGTCACAAGCGCCTGTGGCTCGAGACGTTCGAGCCGGACGCACCGGAACTCGTCCCAGACGCCGGGCTCCAGGCGATCTTCGACGTGGGCACGAGCGTCGG
>Ga0315284_10001289_pt1 | contig 35706 bp, 31 predicted proteins | sample YL17G09_16_MG_FD_203696 | JGI IMG/M metagenome (GOLD analysis project Ga0315284, IMG submission 203696) | Sediment microbial communities from Yellowstone Lake, YNP, Wyoming, USA - YL17G09_16 | ecosystem: Environmental > Aquatic > Freshwater > Lake > Sediment | place: USA: Wyoming | collected... | reverse complement strand
TAAATGTGCCGTTCCGAGGGCTTTACTTTTTCTTTGCTGGGGCTTTCTTTTCTTCTTTCTTAGCTGGTTTCTTAGCCACTACTATAACCTCGGGATTCTACATATGTTATGAATATGTATTTATAATTTGCTAAAGCCTCACTTCGTGACGACTACGCACTAAGCCGTGCGAAAAGGGCTTGAACTAACAAAACAAAGGGATTTTTCACTCGAATTAGACTGGAAAGACGGAAAAACGGTCATTTGGAAACATTTTAAGCACACTTCTTTAAACTCCAAACATGCTGAAACACAGATGAAAGTTCTTGGCAAGCTCAAGCCGCTCTTGTTTGTTGTCAGTTTCAAAAGAAGAGTTTTCCCCCGCGGTTTCAATACGCGGGGGTATTTCATAGAATTTTTCTGCATAGGGTGGAAAAATTTTTATACCCTGTGTAACAAACTACACAGCAATGCAATATTCTACACATGAGGAGCGCCATGAAACATGCAGATAAAAATAACCACACGACAAATCGCCCTGATGGCAATATTCGCCGCACTATTCTACGTTCTCTCACTCATAGCCCCAATCAAAATTCCTGTCCCAACTATCGGCACCATGGAGATAAGTTTTGCCGCCCTGATAGCATCCATATTTGGCTTGGTGCTGGGCCCATATTTGGGTGGAGCAGCAGCTCTTCTCGGTTCATCAGTAACTTGGGCTCTCACGGGAATGACCCCCTATGGCTTGCCTTTTGTGCTTGCTCCAGTGCTCAACGCGGTTGTTACAGGGTTGATTTTCTACAAAAAATGGAAGCGGGGTTTTGTTGTGTTCAGCATTATGGCAGTTGCTTTTCTGTTCACTCCACCAGTAACTCCTCTGACGGAAAACGGGTATATCGCGTTGGCGGTTTTATTTGACAAAATAATTACGCTGGCTTTGATTGTACCCCTTGCATTGTTCGGCAAGAAAATGTCCGTTGCACATGGCGCAGCATTTTTCTTCCTACTGGGTTTCGTGGGAAACCAAGCTGACAACATGTGGGGTTCGCTTGCATTTGCGGTGCCAACAGTTTACAACGGCATTTTTGGAATGCAACTTGCAGATGTCCGTTTTGCCTTCCTCGCATCGCCATTTCTCTATCCAGCAATCAGACTCGTTGAAGCTTTCATCGTTATGGTTATTGCTGTACCGCTGATGAGGACCCTGAAGGGAACAACGTGGCTTTGGAGAAAAGAAACCATCCTTTCAACTGAGGAAAATGGACAGCAAAAGCCTGATTCAGTCAAAAGCTAGGCAACTTAGGTTCCCTGCAGAACCTCTCCTTCCTTTACAACCTGTAGATAGGTTACCTATGGTTTTGCCTACCCCCTCCCCCTACGTTTTTTCAGTGTTTCAACATCTATTGACGCTAAAAAATGCCAATACGGACCTACCCCCCTCCCCCTTTCTGCATACATTAACTATTAGGATCCAAATATGTTCGTCAAAAGGTGCATTTTCTCTGGTCAGCCCATTCTCTCATATATAGTTTAAACCAGAAGAAGGAAAGGAAATCGAAGAAAGAGAGAAGGATAGTATTTTTTACTTTTTGCGCTTCAGCATGTTCTCAAGGATTGGCTTTAGCTTTGCGTTTTCTGCTTGGATTTTTTCTTTACCCAGTGCCTTCATTTCTGCGTCTATTTCGCGGATTACTTCGGCGTAGTGTATACCTTCAGCCGCTGAGATGTATTCCACGCGGAACCGTTCGGGGCTCATGCCCAGTTTCGTTAGCATCCCTTTCAATGCGTCGGTGCGTGCTTTCATCTTGTAGTTTCCGCTGATGTAGTGGCAGTCGTAGGGCAAGTGGCAAGCGCCAACCAGCACCATGCCTGCGCCGAGTCGCAACGCTTCAAGTATGAAATCGCGGTCAACCCTGCCAGAGCACATGACACGTATTGCGCGTACGCTTGCTGGGTACTCGAATCTGCTTGTGCCTGCTAAGTCTGCGCCTGCGTAGCTACACCAGTTGCACAGGATAGCTAAGATTTTGTCTTCAGGTTTGTCTTCAAGTGCAGCGCGTATCTGTGCCAGTATCTGCGCGTCTGTGAAGTGCATCTGCGTTATGGCGTCTTGTGGGCATTCGGCGACGCATGTTCCGCATCCGTGGCAGCTGGCAGTGATGACTTGTGCGGGTTTGTTCGGTTCGATTCTTATTGCGCCGTAGGGGCATTTGTCCTCGCATACTCCGCATTTCGCGGTTTTGTTTCTGCACTTGGTTTCGTCGATTACTGAGACTATTGGTTCAATCTTCCACTTCGGCTTTGAAATGACTGTTGCCGCGCGTGATGCTGCACCGCTTCCCTGTGAAACGCTGAAGGGAATGTCTTTTAAGCCTTGGCAGGCGCCAGCGTAGAAGACACCGTCCGTGGGAGCATCCATTGGCTTGATCTTCGGGTGGCTCTCCATGAAGAAGCCGTCCGCGCCACGAGACAAGTTTAGGATGCGCGCTATGTCAGCTGAACCCTTCTTGGGTATCGCCGCAGTTGCCAAGACAACCATTTCTGCCTCAATCTCTATTGGCTGGCCAAGGTTAGCGTCTTCAGAGTGCAGGATTAAGTTGTGAGTTTTCGGGTCTTCGTCGATGCGGCTGACTCTCCCGCGGATGAAGTTTACGCCTTGCTCTCTAGCGCGGTCATAGAATTCTTCGTAGCCTTTGCCTGGGCTGCGTATGTCCATGTAGAACACGTAGACTTCAACGTCTTCCTTGTACTTCTCCTTAAGCTGGACGACATGTTTGAGCGTGTACATGCAGCAGAAGTTACTGCAGTATGGGTACTTGTTCTTGTCACGGCTGCCAACGCATTGGATGAATGCAACTGTATGTGGCTTGTGACCATCTGATTGCCTGATGACTTTGCCGCCTGTTGGGCCTGCAGCGAGTATGAGTCTTTCGAACTCCATGGATGTGATGACGTTTGGGTACTTCCCGTAGCCTAGCAGCGGCATATCATAGGGCAGGTAAACGTCAAAGCCAGTGGAAACAATAATTGCGCCCACGTCGATGTTGACTTCTTCAGGCTTCTGCTCAAAATCTATTGCTTCTCTTGCGCCGCAAACATCCACACACTTGAAGCATTCGATACAGTAATCCTTATTCACCGTGTAAATCAGCGGCACAGCCTGGTCAAACGGCACGGATATGGCTTTTCTCGTGCCCAAGTTCATGTCCCACTCGTTCGGGTACTCGATTGGGCAAGCTTCTCTGCATTCGCCGCAGCCTGTGCATCTGTCAGCCTTTACGTACCTTGGCTTCTTCTGAATCTTGACTTTGAAGTTGCCGATGTAACCGTCCACTTTGACGAGTTCAGCGTTGGAGAAAATCTGGATATTCGGGTGGCGTCCACAGTCAACCATTTTTGGTCCTTCAATGCAGATTGAGCAGTCAAGGGTGGGGAAAGTCTTGTCCAAGGCAGCCATGTGTCCGCCGATACTTTCGGTGTTTTCGAGCATGTAGACTTTGAAGCCCATCTCTGCAAGGTCTAATGCGGCGCTCATGCCTGCGATACCTCCGCCGATGATTAAGGCTTTGTTGGTTACGGGCACCTCTATTGTCTGCAGCGGCATCATTAATCGTGCTTTCGCTACTGCCATGCGTACTGCATCTTTGGCTCTTTCAGTGGCTTCTTGAGGAGTGTTGGGGTGGCACCACGAAGCGAACTCGCGGATGTTAGCCATCTCAAACAGGAACGGGTTCAAGCCAGCCTCGGAAACCGTGCGCCTGAACGTTGGCTCGTGCATTCTCGGCGAGCATGCGGCTACGATGACGCGGTTCAGCTTGTTCTCGCGTATGCCTTTTCGGATTTCTTCTTGTCCCGGGTCAGCGCACGTGTAGCGGTTCTCTTTGACGTAAACGACGTCAGGTATTGTTTTAGCGTATTCAACAAGTTGTTTTATGTCCACCGTGCCTGCGATGTTCAAGCCGCAGTGGCACACGAAGACGCCTATGCGAAGTTGCTCCGCGGGCTGTTTGGGAGCTTCTGGTTGACTCATCGTATAACCTCCTCACTAACGAAACGTTTACTCACTGCCTCTCTCGCTTTCTTGCTGCCTATGGCCTTCAACTCTTTAACGGCGTCAACGGGCGACGTTATCCGTTCCAGCGCCTTGTTCCAAGTTCCTGAGTGAACGGGCGTGTGGAGCACCTTTGTTCGTTTAAGCGTTAAAGCCTCATCCACGGGGCAGACGGCTTTGCAGGCACCGCAGTAGTCGCAGAACAACTCGTTAACTTGAACCTTCCCATCGGACAGGACCAATGCACCTGTTATGGGGCAAACGTCCAAGCAGTCAGTGCAGCCTTCAGGACACTTCGCCTGGTCGATGGCAATTTTTCCTTCGAATGCCTTGCGTATTTTAATCACGCCTGGAGCACACTTATACTCGCAGACCCTGCAGGTTGGGCAATATTCTTTTTTGATGTCGAGGTTAACTTGAACGTGCCTCCTTTGGCTGGGACTTAAAGCGTCAAGGTTTTCCACGGGTTTCCCGTCGTAAGTTAACTTTGAAATCTTAATCAGCCCCAGCGGACAAGCATCTTCACATGTAACGCATTCTTTGGGGCACTGGTGCGTGTCCACTTTGATGTCGCGAATTAGCTCTGGAAAACTCTCCTTGTCGACCACTGGGAGCGCGTGCTGACCGTTCGTCGTCACTTTCACTGCGCCGTAAGGGCAGGTTATATCGCAGATTCCGCAGAAATTGCACTTCGCCAAGTCAATGTCAACTTTAGCCCGCTTCGCTTTTTCGCCTTGAACCTTCGGCTGCTTTTCCACTTTTATGGCGCCTTTCGGGCAGGCTAAACTGCATATCTGGCAGCCCACGCAGCGGGCTTTGTCGAGAGCTAACTTGTAGTTCTTAACGTGTAAAATCCACTCTAACGTTAACGCTTCTGCCGTGTCTAGTTTTTGCGTTTTTAACGGCATGTGTCTTTTCCACCATATAGACGTAGATGCGTCGAAACAGACTGTTCAACGCTCTATAACTGTCTATTGGAAACTTGAGTGAACTTTTATGATATAAATATTGCTTGAAAACAACGCCCATTCATACATCGAACAGGGGAGAAAAGAGTTTTACACAAAAAAACTAAAAAAAAGCATCATTCTGAACCCTGAACACAGGCAACCACATAACACCGAAGTTCATCATCATTCCGAAGGGAGACAACCTGCAACCCCGCGCTCCGCAGCAATTCCCCAAAAACCTCCAGATTAATCGCCGCCTTCAAGCCCGAAACCACAATTCGGGCATCATGCTTAGCGGCTCTTCTAATTTCCACAAGCGTTTCCACAGGTTTCGGCATGTTCTGAAGCACCGTGAAAGCAAAAACCGCATCGAAACAATCATCCTTCAACGGCAAATGGTCAGCATCAGCCTGAACCACATAGATATTACCGTGTTCCTTAGCGCGTTCTCTTGCTTGAAGCAACAACTGCCGCGAAATATCCACACCAACCACTATTTCAGCCTTCTCGGCTACATGATTGAAAAACAGGCCTGTGCCACACCCAACATCCAGTATTTTGCTACTGTGGGCTATGCTTAAGCTTTCGAGGGCTGCTTTGTACTTGGCTTCCTGCTCCCCAGCGTACCGCTGGTCATACATCTGCGCGGTCAAGTCGTAACGCCGCATCATCGAACGTTTTTTGCTCCACTTGTTCACTGGTAGCACTTCAACAATTTTTATGTACATGGTGCCTCTAAAACTATGCTGAACGAAATTGCAGGAACCAAACAAGCTAAACGTTCTCGTAAACCCAAAACTCACCGAAGCCGCCGCCGCGATAGAGAAAGCGCTTCTGCAAAGGCGAACCCTCATCGTGGCTGGCAGGTGCCACGTGCACTACACTGGCCGAGCGAATTCCACGCTTGAGCTTGGCGAACGACTCCTAATCATCAAGGAAGACGGCTCGCTTCTTGTCCACCGCCCAGTCGGCTACGAACCAGTTAACTGGCAACCTGCAGGCAGCGTTTTCCACGTCCAAACCAAAGAGGACGAGCTTGAGGTCCACGGGATAAGGCAGAAGCCTCGGGAGAGCGTACGCGTAACGTTCGACGCAATCTACATGGTCTCCGCATTAAACCTCAACGATTCAGGGGACTTTTTGCTTCACGCCACCGAGGACGACATGCACAGGGCAATCCTGCTAAAACCTGAACTCTTAGAAGAAGGCTTCAAACCGATAAGTTGGGAGAAAAAAGTTGAACCGGGCTTCGTGGACATCTACGGAGAAGACAAAAACGGAAAACTAGTCATCGTCGAAGTTAAAAGAAAAACAGCCACAAAAGAGGCTGCCCTGCAACTCGCCAAATACATAGAACCAATCAAAGCCAAGATAAACCGTGAACTCCGAGGAGTACTCGTTGCTCCAAGCTTAGGCAAAGATGTGCAGAGAATCTTGGTGACGCTGGGTTTAGAGTTTAAGCAATTGGACCCAAAGAAATGTGCAGAAGTTCTAAAGAAGGAGAAAAACGCCAAGTTGGAAACGTTTTTCGGGGAAAGCAGCCAGTAACAATTTACTCTTTGGCTTTTGCGGTAAAGAACGCTTAAATTTACCAGTAGCTTTATGCTTTTGAAGGGGAAAAAAATGGTGAATTTTTGGAGTGACCTTCCAGCGGGAGATAAACCTCCAGAACTGTTAAACATGGTTATCGAAGTTACCAGTGGCTCCAGAGACAAGTACGAGTACAACAAAAACTGGGAAGCCTTCGTTTTGGACAGGATTATTCCTTCGTCTGTGGTTTTTCCGGTTGAGTACGGGTTTGTTCCGCAAACTTGGTTTGAAGACGGCGACCCGTTAGACATTATGGTGCTCAGTTTTGAGCCGCTAAATGTTGGGTGCGTGGTTAAAGTCCGAACGATAGGTGCATTAATAATTGAGGATGAAGCCGGACTGGACGCAAAAATACTCTCTGCTCTCGTAAACGACGCCAGATTTGAAGGATACCATGACATCAGTGATGTACACAAGCACCAGCTCAAAGAAATTCAAGAGTTCTTTGAGACCTATAAGCGGCTGGAACCGCACAAATGGGCAAAAGTTAGAGAATGGAAGAACGCGAAGGAAGCCATGGAAATCGTCAACTACGCCATGCAGAAGTACCGCGAACGGAAAAATCCGACCCAAAATAATTTAGGCGTTAATGCTGCTCGAGAAGAAATCAGATAGTCTCTTCTGGAAAAGCGCATTCTTCAACAACTTGCCTTGGATTATCCACTGTTGCATGGGAATCTCGAATCTGCCGCTGATGAACTTCAACGACTCGTTCAACGTTTTGAATTGGAAGGGTTTTTGGCGCATGGCGTTTCGGACGTTTTCCCGCACTTGCCAGACGCCTATGGGCATTATGTAGCCTGGGCGAGCTTCACGCAAGACAATCACGGTGGCTTGGCGACGTTCTTTAACAAGTTGCTCGCATACTGCTAACCTTGCGGAGTAGTAGCAGCCGCCTATCTGCGCGTAGGTTGTCCTTCCACTGTTGCCTTCGCTGTCTGAGTATATTGAGGCGCTTGTGCCGTTGGGATTCCAAACTGTGCCAGGATACCATGCTTCCATTGACTCGTAGCTCCACGCCGCAGGAATCATCAGTATCTCGAAAACGTTATCCAGGTAACTAGATTCGTAGACGCGGTACTCATTAATTTCGGGAAAAGTCCTCACTTGCTCCATGAGACTTTTGCTTATTATATCGTCTACCGCGGTTATGCTCCAGCGGGTGGGAACGAGGCGCCGTTTTTTCTCTATGCCGAAGGCGCCGACGCTGAAGGCTTTCTGAATTTTTGTAACTATGAGACCACGATTGTAAAGTTCTAAAACAGCGTTTGTCGCTTTCAGGTCAGTATCATAGTATGCTTTTTCAATTCGGGGGTCAAATTTTGCGTTGCCAACGTGCAAGTCACGTATGGGCGCGCTTGGACCGAAAGGCTGAACGTCATCGTCCATGAATATGGAGCCTCGGGGCTTCTTTGTGAGGTTTAACTCGACGTCCACGCTGCTCTCTGCCAAGGCTAACTCGCGTGTTTGGTCCATTATTTTTCCAGCCTGCATGAACTCTTGCACGTGGACGCGGTGTTTTCCGCGGACGAGGAGGGAACGGAAGCCAACGATTTCGTCTATTGATTTTCCAAACCATTGTTCAGGCAGGTCGTAGATGCTTGTGTCTTCGTGAACTGGCGGGACAAGGGGTCCGACGTAGACGTTGGGATAGCCTATTCTTCCGATAAAAACGCTAGGCGGTGAAGCTCCTGCGATGTCTTCGCTGGACATGAGAGGTACGCTTTTCAGGTAGTAGTTAACCTTGACCATGATTGGGCAGCGAGTTTTTCCGCAGAGATTTCTTGAGCCTTTACACAAGACGCACATGCTGTTTCTTGAAGTTCGGGTTGCAATCTGGTTCTCAGTTAGGGTTGCGCTGTTGACCTGTTTTATGACGTTCAGTAACCAATTGTCTGAATGGGTGTTGCCACTGGCTTTTTGGTTCAGGGTCATAGCTGACTGGAGATATGGGCGGCGTTGTTCTCATATGTTTTCCGCATGGGAAAGGCTCAAAAATCACGGTGTATCAGGCGGATCTTGAAGGGAGTTTGCACATGAAAGTACAGAAACGTAAAGGCTGTTTTTTCTCGAAGCTTGCAAGGTATATCGGAATTTGACTTCCCTTGGAAAGTTCTGATACCACCAGCCTGAACGACTATAAAACAACATTTTGCGCATAAAAGTGAAGTGGCGCCCAGGCCGGGATTCGGACCCGGGTCCTGCGGGCGACAGCCGCATATACTGGACCGAACTATACTACCTGGGCTTTGCTTAGGACGCCGCATGAATACTAACTATTTTGGCTAATTAACCTTTCTCGGCAGACATCATGGTTTTGTGTTTTGGTGATGTTTGCCTGTCAGGTAGTTTATGTCGATTTTGCCCATGGTTGTTTTTGCGAGTTTTTCGGGTTTTATCTTGGCTAGTTTCGCCTCTGGGTTTGCCGAGAGCTGCTGTACCATTACCTCGATGGCATGTTGTTTCTCGCTTAGATCACTGATTAGGGAGATTTTGCCTGAGAAATGAACACAAGTGTAGGCGTAGTCGCATTCGTCTGTGACCCCGTAATCGAGTACCGCTTGTCCCCACACTTTGTTGTTTGCCTTCATGAACACGAGTTTTTTGCCTTCGGGAGCGCAGTGGAAGTATATGCAGTTTTGTGTTTCGTCGTAGCCATGGCTTAGCGACACGAGGTACGGCTCGTTGTCCATACAAAGGGAAATGGTGACGTACTTGGTGGATTTAAGAACCTTCTTCAGCGCTTGAGAATCGGTTATTTCCCGATCTTTACGTCTAACATGAAAGGACATGACATTTTCCTAAGCTGAACAGGCAATATTAACATTTAGCAACTTCGAAAAAATGGGCAATAAAACAGCGGATTTGGAAAATATCCTGTTCGGGAAATGGAAGTTCAACCTATATAAAAGGGAGGGGGCAGTCCACCGAGAGCGCAATAGTTCTAAAAGAAGCTACTTTTTTTTCACTACGTGCAAAGTTTTCTCCGCCGTGGATGCACAGAAAAGCAAATCGTCAATCGTGGCGATGAACGTAGCCATTTTTCCATCCAGGGTTATATCCGTGACTACTCGAGTGCTTCTTTGCTCGGTTTTTATAGTCAACCCCGCAGGCGTTTTGAAGTTGTCAGGCGAAACAGCACTGGCTATGGCTTCAGCGGTTTTCACGTCGTCGTATTCAAGCGTTATTGTTGCTTCCAACTTTCTCACCCTTCAACTGTTTCCCAACCAAGTCATTGACGACCTCAACGAAATTCTCAACCTTATCCAAAGGAGCTTGGGCACCTGCAGCTATATTGTGCCCTCCGCCTTTTCCCGCAAACTGTTCAGCGGCTATGCGCATGGCAACTCCCAAGTTGACGCCTTTGCGGACTCCTATGTCGGTGGTTCGGGCTGAAAACTTTGCTACGCCTTCACCCGCAACTTTCGCGTATGCCACGAGAGGTTTCTCAATGTTGGGGAGACTTGTCATCATTATGGATGAGATTGTGCCGATGATTTTCTCGTTTATGAAGTCTTCACCGTTAACAACATAGATGTTTTGCAGTTCCTTCAGCCTTTCAGGTTTCTCCATCACCCAGCTAAGGTACTTGTTTATGTCTTTCCTGTACTCTTCTAGAACTTTGTTGGCTTCTTCCAGCGCTGCGCTTCTGTCCCCCATACACACGGCTATTCCGAGGCTTGGCCTGTCCATTCGCCCTGTAGAGTTTAAGACTACGGCGAATTCTCGTGCGTCCCTGAGCGGAGTCCTCGGTTCTTCACTGCTTAAGATGTATATGTGACCTATGAGGTTGGTCACTTCATAATGCAGCCCCTTGGACAGGAGGTAATCAGCCAACGCGGAACACAGCCGCTTTTTCTCCTCTTCTGACAGGTCCCGAAGTGCCCGCCATTTGTCGCCATCCTTCAGTTTAATGTCCAAGCTGGAGAGAAAGGCGAGGCTTTTGTCTTCTTCGCCGCTTATGCCCGGAAGGAATGGATTGGTAGTAGTTGATAAGGTCCTGTGGATGGGTCGCGTTTCCCTGCCGAAGAACGTTAAATCCTTCTCCACCAAGACCAGCTTCGCGTTTACGGCATCCTCAACTATTTTGGCGTTTAGCCCACCGAGTTTTCGCTGGTCATGCCGGTCCTGCATGTCCCCCAAAGCGCCGACCAACGCTATAGGCGCCAAATCGACATTCCGCGCGTCCACCGCCCGTGCCACGAAGTAAGCGACTCCTGAACCGCTAACGTCAGTTGCCCCTTCTATCCCGTGCAAGTGCGGGTTCACGTGTACGAAGTTGCTGTTCTGGGCTGCTCCAGTAACTTGATGATGATCCAGAATGAGCACTTTAAAATTGGGGACTTTTTGGTTAAGCAAATCAAGGTAGCCGCTTCCGAAATCGGTCAGGATCACGAGTTCAGGCTTGTCAGCCACGATTTCACCGATTATTTTCTCGTCTACCCATTGGGTGATCCTTATGCGGAATCTGGCGTCAAGCCTGAAAAGGGCTTTCCCCATTATGCCCGCGGCTGCCACGCCGTCAGCGTCTAAATGTGAGAAAATGTGAATGAAGCCGTCTTTTTGAACGGTTTCATGAATGACTTTTGCGGCTTGTGCCGCTGAAGCCAAGAAAGCATCAGTCGATGTCAACTCTGTGCTCATAGTATTCACTCTTATTTTATGGCTAATCCGAAAACTCTACGTTGGCGTCAGCAATATGTTTTGCGTGAGCGCCTAAGGTTAGGCTATAAAAGGAAGGTTAAGTTACGGAAGCGATTTTTGGCTCGTACTTCCAGTTCTTTTGTATGATGCCCTCTCGTTTGTAGAATCTGGATAGCTTGTGGATTTTTGCCTCAAGCACCTGCATGTTTCTCTTGTTGTGGCGGTCTTTCTTGTTTTTCTCCATGTGAACTGCCATGCTTTTCGCTTTCTTCATTAGGTTAGTGAGGTCTTCAGGCATTGTTGGTGCTAGTCCTGCGGCGCGGAGTGTGTCGCTTATGCTTTTGCCCGTTATAGGTTTCACCAGTGGAATGGCGTATTGGTCTCGGAGGATTGTGCCTATACTGCTGAGTGAGTGGCCTTCCTTGGCGAGTTTAATTATGAAGGCTTCTACTTCTTCCGGTTCGTACTTGCACCAGCTTGGTGGGCGTCTGCTGACTGGGCGTATTGAGTGTGATTTTCCTTTTTCCTGTTTCGGCATCTCTACACCTTAATTCTGCACTATGACCCACGGTACACGAATATTTAAAAATAGCTGTTCTTCTTGGGAGAACGCGTGTCTCCTCGCTTGTGTGCAAGGTCATTTTAGGATTTTCAACATGAAAACCAAGCGTTGGGAAAGCAGAGCTAACTTAGAATTTGATTGAAAATTAAAAAAAGAAAGGAAGAGTTGTTTTGTTTTTACGGGTTTACTTTCGTTTTTTGAGGATGACTGCTGCTACTGCTACTACGACTATGATGATGATTGCGGCTGCGGCGATGATGTACATGTCAGTGGATGGGCCTGCTTCAGGCTGCGGAGCCGGCGAAGGCGAAACAGTTGCAGTTGGAGCAGGTGTCGGAGTTGGAGTTGCCGTGGGTGGCGGTGTTGTTGGAGTTGCCGCTGGTGAAGGTGATGGAGCTGCCACTACGCCTAGAGCGGTTTCAGCGTATGAAGACCAGTAGGATTCTGAACCTGCGAATGTGGCTATGATCTTGTATTCACCTGGGACTGGCGGAGTCCACATCTTCATGAATAAGCCGCTCATGTCGCTTGTGACTGTGCCGATGTCTTGCGTGTTGCCGTTGGGGTCAAGTGCCGTTAGTTTCACAGAAACACCGGTTGCGTTTCCAGGGATTGGTTTCTGCATATAGAGGTATTCCATCCACGGACCCATATTGTCGTCAGAGATGGCTGGAGTGCCTTTCGCTTCAGGACTCGGCGTCTGATCCGTAACTGTGCCCCGTATCATGACGCTTTGCCCCTGCGTGAGAGCAGTCAGGGGCGCTTCAACTGTGACCGCGCTTAGTCCTTTGCCGATGCTGTAGATTTGGTTGTCGTATAAGTTGAGGTATGTGGCGTAGCCGTCTGCAATGGCGAAGGCTGAACTGCTCCAGCTTAGTAGAGTCCATACTTCTTTTCCAGTGTTAGCGTCGATGGCGCGTATCCTTGCGCCCTTGTAAGGTGGTGCGTTCGGAGAGTGTTCACTTGTGTAGGTAAAGATTTTTCCGTCGGCAAACGCAGCTGGGTAGGTGGGATAGTTGCCCCAGGGTGTGTCTAGACCGCTGTTAGTGCTGTTGCCAGCGCCGCCGTTACCGTAAGTCCATAGCAGGTTTCCATTCTTGAGGTCGTAACAGTAGACAATTCCGCCGTAGCCGCCCACGTAAAGATGACCGAGATATGTGTAGCCTGTTTGGCCTGGGAACATTGGGCTGCCGTAGAATTGATAGGCTCTTGTGTTTCCAACTGGACCCCACAACTGTTCACCATTGTCGATGTTGTAGCCGAGCCACTGCATGGTCTCTTTGTCGGTCATAGTGAAAACGCGGGTTACTGGATCTACCGGTCCCAGTCCTCGGGTGATGTTGCCTAGTGGTGGCGTGAAGACTTTTTGCCACAACAGTTGACCTCTGCTTGCTGGCTTCAGACTTATTGCCCACATTACTTCTGTTGTGTTGGAGGGTACACCGAAGCCTACACCGCCGATGTATGCGTAAATGGCTGGGAAGTTGACACTGCCAATCATTATGTCATCAGGGATTACTTTGAGAATTGTTGTTCCGGTCGGTAACTGTGGTATTGTTACGTTCCATGAGTATGCTGTGCTCGCGTTAACGTTTTTACCTACAGGTCTCCATTGCCAAGCATTGGTGGTGGTTCCTGGCGTCAGAACTAAGTTTGGCGCTGCAGTGTTGTTCCACAAAGCCAACCAGTGTGCGTTGTTGTTGAGTTGGTAGATTGTTATCTCCCCGTTTGGACCGTAAACAGTTGTGCCAGATGGAACGTTCGTCTCGTTGAACAGCCAGTATCCGTTGATTGGGTCATATGCCATATGCACAGTGCCTCCGTTAGCAGCGTCAGTTACGCTTCTCCACATGTAGCCGTTCGGAATGACTCCGTGTTGGTTTGGTGAATCGTACATGTAGTATTGACCGAATGTTGGCATTGTATCGTTTATCCAGAATAGCTGTTCTCCAGTACGCAGATCCACGCAGACGTATCCGTTACCTGAGGTAGCGTCGCTTCGCGGCAGAGTATAGTAGAGTCGGCCATACATGATCAGTGCACTGCCGAATTTGGTTTCGTAGGAAAGCGAATCGTAGAATGTCATGCCTCCTGCGAAGGCGTAGTTTCCTCCGACGACGCCTCCATCTTGGAACGCGTTTGTCCACATTATGTGAGGGCTGTTAGGCGCTATGCCGGTCGGTTGGACAAGGGGATAAATGTAGGTGTAGCCGCCACCCAACCAGTTTGAAGCGACTGCGGTCCATGCTGTGTTCCCTCCTTCTATGGGACGCGTCCAGTAGCTGGTTGGAAGCGGATAGTCCTCAACTGGAGTTAGTGGATTCTGTTGCACTGTAAGGGTTGCTGTAGCGCTGCTAGCTGTGAAAGTATCGTTGACAAAGACGTTTGTTGTGTCGCCAGGCAATCCGTTAAGAGGATTAGTTAGGGCTGCCACTTGTCCAGGGAATTTGAATAAGAAACTGTATGTGCCGACTGCGGTAGGTGTCCATGTTGTGAAAGTTGATGAAGTCGCGTCGGATGTGAAGGGTCCTATGGTTTGTTTAGTTCCGTCAGGTTTTGTGATTTCAACTGTAAAGCCTGTCCATCTGTCACCACCGTTGCCCGCTGCTGTCGGCGGGACCTTGTCAATCCACATGACAAGGAACACTTGTTGTCCGACGCCTACAGGGTTGGGTGAAACAGCAAGATACGCGTAGGTTGGAATAGTCCATGCAGGGGTGTGTGCATTAGTGAGCGGTAAAGCAATGAGTGTAATAGCAATAGTTAACATCAGAATCAAAGCGATTGTGTAGAGTGTTTTGTTTCCTCGAATTTTTGCATTGTTCATAACGAAGTTGTTAGACATTTTTCTTTTTTCTCCTATTTTTCTCTAAGGACGCGTATGCAATCAAAACGCATATAACATTTGGCATAAAATGCCATAACACTCATTCCATTAGGTCAATGGACATATTGCACGGAAACGCCTACGCATTTTCGGCTGAGGCTGCCTCGGATTTCATTGTTTATCCTTGTGTTGCCGCGTCCTTTGCTTGCGTGTCCAAAACGCGTTATTTTCCAGTTTTCCATGTTTACGCGTATTATCTGTGGGTTGCCTGTTAGAATTTAGAAATCGATTTGGGTTTGCTGGGGGTTTGGCGGCGGACAGAAATTTTTGGAGAGAGAATGAAAACCCTATATGCTACCACTTTCTTAAGTGGAACCGACAAAGCACATTCAGTCTCATCCTGTTGTCGATGTGACTAAAAAAGGGAAGGAAATTGATTTTGGTTTTTTGTGTTTTTATTTGCGTTTTCTTAGGACGAGTGCTGCGACTGCGACGACTACGATGATGACGACTGCTGCTGCCGCGATGATGTATATGTCAGTGGATGGGCCTGCTTCTGGCTGCGGAGCCGGCGAAGGTGAAGCGGTTGCTGCTGGAGTTGAAGTTGGGGCTGTTGTCGGGGTTGGTGTTGGAGTTGCTACTGGTGCGGGTGTTGCTGCTGCTGGGCCAACTGTCAGGTATGTTGTTGCGTATGAACTGCCGTATGAGTTGGTTCCTGCGAATGTTGCCATGACCTGGTATGTGCCTTCAACTGGCGGAGTCCATGAGAGCCCGTAGCTTCCACCGATGTCGCTGGTAGTTGTGCCGATGGTCTGCGAGTTGCCGTTCGGATCCACCGCTGTCAGTATGATGTCAACGCCTTTCGCGTTTGTGGGCATTTGTTTCTGCTGGTACATGTACTCCATCCATTGGGTCATGTCTGCGTCTGAGATTGCGGGTGTACCTTTGGCTCCTGTTGATTGGTCAGTTACTTTGCCAGTTATCGTTAAGCCAGTTCCCAAGGGTACTGCTGTTAGTGGTGCTGCGACTGTGGTGGCGCTTGGACCTCTGCCGATGGTGTATATCTGGTTGTCGTAGGCGTTTACTGCTGTGAGGTAACCGTCTACAATAGCGGGAATACGCAGCCAGCCGGACATTTTCCACAACAGATTACCTGTTGTCGCATTAAGACACACTGTACTGCCTCCGCGCCACAAAATTGCGTCTGGCGAGTGCTCATCGTTGGCTACGTATATTTTTCCGTCAGCGATAGTGAAGCCGTTATAGACTGGCCATGTTCCGTAAGGTGTTTCGAAGCCAGCGCTGCCAAAGTAGTAATCCCATATGAGCTTTCCTGTTTGTATGTTATAAGCGCGCACGTGACCGTCGTAGCCTGCTGAGAAGAGTTTGCCGTAAGCTATGTGATAGTCTCGGCTAAATTGTCCAAAATCGGATCCGTTGAAAGGTGCAGTTACCCATTTCTCAGCGCCTGTCTTAACATCATAGCCATGGAATTGCAGCGTAGCTTCGTCATATATGACGTAGACGCCTTCACCAATGTTCTGGCTGAGCCTCTCGAACATGCCATAAATGTTTGTCCGGTTTTGCTGCCACAGATAATTAATTGACGTTGGGTAGCTACCGTTGGATAGTTTATCTATTGTCGCTGGGAAAGCCGTATGCACATAGGGTATCGGATATACGCCGAAATTTTGTGGAGTTCCGACCATTCCAGTACTCGTCAACACTACACCGTCGCCGATCCTTTGAATATAGACGTTCCATCCCATGTTTGGTACTGATACGTTCCATTGGTAGCCGCGGTTTCCGTCGAATGTTGCTCCTATGGTGGGGTTATACGCATGGATGACTCCCGGCGTTATGGCGGGGTTGCTGATAGCACCGTTCAACTCAAGAGCTTGGGTTGAGTTCCACATGAGGTATCGCCGAGTGGCTCCGGTAAACCCGGTAAATGAGTAGACTAGAAGTTCGCCGGATGGTCCGAATACAGTTGTACCTGAGCTTGCGTTCGCAATGGCGAATAGGAATTTGCCGTCAAATGGATTGTAGAAGTTCCAAGTAAGAGGAAGAGGACTAGGAAATCCGCCAACAACAGCGATTAAGTGGGGGATTATTCCGTGTTCGTTGGGCGAGTTGTAGTCGAACAGTTGAGCATAAGTAAATACAGTGTTGTTTAGATACCAGATTTGTTCTCCAGTTTGCAGGTCCACGCAGTAAGTTCCGCCTCCAAGGGGCATGACTTGGCGTGTCTCAGTGTAGATGATTCTGCCTTGAATGATCAACGGTGTATACGGTTGCTCGTATGACAGCCCTGTATAGTAGCTTTTGTCACCAGTTGGTCCTCCAACTACACCTCCGAACATTATCGGTTTCGTCCACATTACGTGGCTTGTTTCCGGAGCTGAGGTGTATGGAGCGAAAGTGGTCGTGCCAGAAAAACTGCGCACAGCGTAGTCGTAGCCTTGCATAAGCCAGTTGTCTGCACTTTGCCACGCTCCCTTAATCTCAGCGTCGATTGGGCGAGTCCAGTAGTCAGCTGGCAACGAAGTGGTTGGGTAAGTCGGTATTGGGTCTTGCTGTACGGTAACTTGCACTATTTTACTTGTGCTGGGTTTATACCAACGCTGAAACGCGTCTAGAGGAACGAAACCACCAGGAGGGACGCCGCCAGTCCAGTTTATCCATTGTCCAGGGAAGGACATCTGGAAACTGTATGTGCCGACCGTTGTGGGCGTGTACGCTAACCATGATCCTCCAGTTGAATCGGCAGTTAATGGTCCTTTAGTTTCAGTAGTTCCGTCAGGCTTGGTAATTTTCACTGTAAAGCCCGTCCAATATGGACCTAAAACTGATCCTACTGGCACCGTTTTGTCAATCCGATATTGGACTACTAGGCCCTGGCCAACGCCTGCAACCTCAGGGGAAATTATAAGGTATGCAAAAGTATCCCATTCAGATACTGCAGCATTGGCGGCTGGTATGCCTGCCATCAATGTACTCAAAGTCATCGTCAGAATTAAAGCGGTAGCTATTAGAGTTTTTATATTAAGGATTTTCATTCTTTTGTTTCTCCTAAATTTTCCGTGGTATCCTTTTGTCAACATTCCGTATATAACATTTTGCATTAAACGCTTAAATGGAGGAAAAAACCATCGCTACTATATTACAGCAATAAGTATGGAGAATTATGCAAAAAAAAGTCGCCTATAAAAGCATTAAAAGTTAGTTCTCAGCTATCATGTCTATTGTACCATTCAGCAAACTTGCGAACAGCCTCTGCGCGATGCGAAAAATCATTCTTCTCTTTTAGGGTCATCTCAGCAAAGCTCTTTGTACTTCCGAGTGGTTTGAAGACGGGGTCGAAACCGAAACTCGGCCTTACATTTCTCTTATGCTCCTCAAACGTTATAGTTCCAGATGATGCCCCCTCAAAACACACAGGCGCACGAGACAAACTGTCACAGTAGGCTATTGCCGATTGGAACTTTGCTTTCCTGTTTTTCACGTTTTTCATTAACTTTAGCAACCCTGCGTTGCCAAGCGTTTTATAAGCGTAAGCAGAGTATGGACCTGGAAACCCGTTTAATGCTTCCACGAAGAGCCCTGCATCTTCCACTATGACGGGCAGTTGACACCGTTTAAAAGCGTCTACCGCGCTTGCCTCTGCAATTTCGCTCAGGCTGTCGCTTTGGATTTCAGCAGCTTTCACTCTGAGCATGCCAACAGCTACGCCGTGCTCGGCTAGCACTTTGCGGGCTTCGTTGAACTTGTTAATGTTGTTCGTGGCGAAAAAAACGACTTTACCTTTCAGCTTGAAATCCGCTTCAGGAATCTTGCTTTCTTTCTGGAACATAGCGTCCTCTCTTCTCTATTTCCCCAATTTTATCTAAAACCCTTTCCGTAGCTTCCGCGCCCAAAATAGTCGCGTAGCCTTTGATAACCGCGGCGAAGCATTCATCCGCAAACTGGTAATGTGTGCTCTGTAAAGCCCGCTTCAGCAAGTGTAGGTCTACACCTCTAGCTTCAAACTCCATGTTTTTGTCGCCCAAGCCGAAATCGACCACGAAAATCCTGTTTTCAGTGCTTAAAATCATGTTGGATGTTGTCAAGTCTCCGTGAATCACGCCATTCGCGTGGAGTCGCCCGATTAACTCGCCGATTTTAACACATAACGCATGCCGTTCCTCCTTCGGCATAACATCCAGCACCTGTTTTACCTGTTTTCCCTCAACAAACTCCATAGTAATCGCGGCGTTCTCCATATCCACCATGTAAATCGCTGGCGTCAGCACACCCGCCTTCTTTGCCTCATGCATCAACTGTGGCTCATGAACCGTCCGGTAACTCCTGATTGTCAAATCCAACTTTTCAGGACGGTACTTTTTCGGCAAACGCGTCTTAAACACCACGCGCCTACCATGCCAATCGGAGAGGAAAAGACTGGCTTCCGCACCTTTCTTTAGCAGCACTGGCAAAGTTACGTCACCCATGGTACATCAACCCTGTCAACACGCCACCTCAGCCGAACAAAACTCTCCTCAACAGGCGTAACCACGCCATGCAAGTACGCTAAAACACCCGTCCAAGCAATCATGGCACCGTTATCCGCTGCAAACTCTCGCGGCACCACACTAAACCTAGCGTCATGCTCGTCAGCAATAACCTTGAGCATTGCCTGCAGTCTCTTGTTGGCAGCCACTCCGCCTGTGAGCAGAACTTCTTGTTTCTCCGTGTGCGCCAGCGCCCGTTCTGTGACCTCTGTGACCATGGAGAAAGCGTTCTCCTGAAGACTATAACACAAATCCTCGAGCCGGCACTCACCTTTCTTCAGCAAACTGACGGCTGCCGTGAGTAAGCCGCTTAGGGACAAGTCCATGCCTTTAACCACATAGGGCAGCGAAACAAGCTCCTTCCCATCCTGAGCCAGCTTTTCCACGGCTGCGCCAAACGGAACGCCATTCCGGTGTTTGAGTCCTGCTTCCCGCGCAAACACGTCCAAACAGTTTCCGAGCGCGATGTCCAGTGTCTCGCCGAAAATACGATAGCGCCCAGAAGCAAAAGCCGTGACCATAGTGTTGCCGCCTGAAACATAAAGCGTTAGGGGGTCCTTGGCGCCTGTTTTGAGTTTTCCAATCTCAATGTGACCCACGGAATGGTTCACGCCCACAAGCGGAACAGCAAGATAAGAGGCTAAAGCGCGCGCAACCGTTGCTCCCGTGCGAAGGCACGGTCCTAAACCTGGACCTTGAGAAAAGGCTATCTCCGTCAGGTCTTTTGGCTTCAACCCCGCCTTGGCGAGGGCTTCGGCTAGAACGCTGTCAGCAACTTCTGCATGGTGCCGCGCGGCTTCCCTCGGATGTATCCCGCCTTCTTCAGGTATGTATCCGCTTGTCACGTTTGCGAGGATTTCGCCGCTGAAAGTTGACACTCCCACGCCAAAGTCGTCTGCTGTGGACTCGATGCCTAAACAGTAACGTTCACTTGGTTTGCGCGCTGCCATTTTTTCCTCGTTTCCTTCACGGTTGAATCGTCCTATTTAAGGGATACATATTTTTATCTTGCGCCTAGCGCATATACTTAATGCGAGACGTGGGATTGATACTAAATGCCGAAACGTACCGACCTAGAGCAGAAAGCCCTCCATTTTGTGATAAACACGGGTTATGAGGGCGTGCTGCAATCAGAACTGTGGCGAGAACTGAGCGCAAGCAGCAGAGAAGGTTCAAGAGTAGCCATAAAACTGGAAGAAAAAGGCTTAATCCGCAGGGAAAAAGAACTCGAGGAAGGAAGATGGACCTACAGGCTTTTCCCCAAGAGAATGCCTGCAAGTATTGAAACCATCGTTGATTGCCCCTGCCTAATGTGTCTAGACAGCGCTAGATGTGACCCCACGACGGCGATTTCACCGAAAAGCTGCGAGAAACTAACCGGATGGATTATTTCTTTAGATAAAGAAGAAGCTGATCCAGATCCAGCCAAATAGGTGAATTTTCTAGTGCCTAAGTCTAAGGCTTGGATCAAAGAAAGGAAAAACGAGTATTACTTCAAGAAGGCGAAAGAGGAAAATTACCGCTCACGTGCAACTTACAAGTTGTCTCAAACCATAACCAAGTATCATTTCATAAAGTTCGGCGATGTAGTTGTTGACTTGGGCGCGGCACCTGGCGGATGGATTCAGGCAGCCCGAAAAGTCGTTGGAAAGAACGGCTTCGTTTTAGGCGTTGACCTTAAGCCGATTGAACCGTTTGTTCAGCCGTACATTAGAACAATTATATGTGACATGACTGAACCTGAAACAGTGGAGCAGATTCTTAGTTTTCTGCCCGGAAAAGCCGACGTTGTACTTTCAGATATGTCTCCGAATATTTCGGGCGTGTGGGAAGTTGACCATGCAAGGCAAATTGACTTGGCAACTAAGGCTTTGGAGACAGCAATGAAAATTCTGTGCCCAAATGGGAATTTCTTTACGAAAGTTTTCGAGGGCGACCTGCTTAACGCGTTCATCAAAACCGTTGAGAAACACTTTAACGAGGTTAAATTCATAAAGCCGAAGGCAAGCCGAACTGAAAGCTCCGAAATGTATCTTCTGGCATTAGGCTTGAAAACTCCTGAAGAGCAAAACTAATTTTCCCTGAACCGAATAGTAAAGTGGGTGGTAGATTCGAGAATAATCTCAGCGGACTCTGCAGCCGCAATATTGGACGCTAAATTCACGCCTCTATACCTAGTTGCTTCTGCCGCGGTGCTTGTTGAGCCACCCTACAGGGAAGCGCATACGCGTTTGGCTGAACCCATTTTTAGAGAAGTGGAGAACGGGTTTGAAGTGATAGTGCATGAGGCTGAGCTTTGCCTAAGTCTGCTTGATAATGTCAAAGCGGACGTGGTGCATTTGGACACGTCGTTAGGTGGTGTTTCAGTTGAAGAGTTATCACCCGTTGAGCTATCCAACATGAGAGTCTCCACGAAAGCAAGAACGCACCTGTTGAAAATTCTGCCTAAACTGCGGAAAATCGCGGGGGAAATCAGGAGAAAACACGGGATAGAAGTTTTAGCGATAGGCAAAGAAAGTATCCCTGTGCGAGTTGCCGAGTTGACAGCTGGCTCTGAAGCAATACTTTACGCCTGCGCCAAAGCGATTGAAGAGAAGGAGCCGCTTCTTCTAGGTTTGCCGTCTAAATGCCAGCACAGAACGACAGACTGCAAGGTTTACTTGCATTCGCTTATTGAGGCTGAACACGACGTCAGAGGCTATGCAGAAGACACCAAAGGCGTCCTAAGCAAAGTTAACATGACGGAAATACTAAATCCCGTTGCCAGAGGATTCCGAGCCCTCAAAATAACACCGACCGTTTGAGCCCAATACTGCCTCTAAGTTCACGCTAACGCTCAACCTTTGTTAAGTCTTTATATAAGGGGCTATTGTCTCCGAGAGCAGCTAGAAGCAAAGTCTTCTAATCGTCAAACGCAAGTCTACACTCAGGTTCAACCTATTTATAAGGGGGGATAGTGTTTTCCACGGACTAGCCTCCCACGCAAATCTCGATAGTTCAGTTAAAATGCCCTGCGACAGCAAAGCCTTTTAGTCTGCAAGCAAAAAGGGAACCTTACAAGAGGCAAGTTTCATGGAAAACCAAGAACCCAACACGGTTCCTCCAAGCCAAAAATCCAGCGCAGTTCCGCCTTTCGAAGCTGGCTTAGTCATCATAGTCACATTCTTGTTGAGCATAGTTTTAGGCTTAATCTTCTGGCTTACAGTGGGAACAGGACCCACTTTGGTTATAGGCGAACTGATGATACTGATCATTCCGCTCAGCTACCTCCTTCTGAAACGCATTGACATCAAAAGTTTCGTCGGCATAGACCTCAAACCCAAGTTTATTGTTCTGGGTGCTGCCTTAGGAATTGCACTGCTCTTCCTCAACATCGTTGTTTCGGGCATACTCTACAGCATCTTCGGAGTTAGCCAAGCCGTTGAAGAATCTAACTTGTTGCTCACAGGTCTCAGCAACTCCACCCTTGGATTAATAGCCGTGATAGCGTCACTGGCTTTGGCTGGTGTATGTGAAGAATTCGCGTTCAGAGGTTTTCTTCAAAATGCGTTAACCCGCAGATACTCATTCATACCTGCCGTAATTATCTCTTCTGTTGTATTCGGACTTTTCCATTTTGACCCCCAACTGGTCTACATTCTTTCTGCCGCCATAAGTGGCGTTGCCTTTGGGTACATTTATCACCGTTGGAACTACGTGACCTCTGCAACTGCGCACTCAACAATGAACCTTATAGTGCTGGCATTACTTTTGCTCGGCTTGTAGCGGCTAACTCAACCAGTTAACTTACTCCAAATCCGAGCACATAGCTGAAACTATTTTGTTTTCACTATTTCTAAACTGATATCTAACGCTTTGACGCTGTGAGTCAACTCTCCCAGACTAATCAGGTTAACTCCAGTTGAAGCATATTCCAACAGGTTTTCTCCGGTGATTCCACCGCTTGCCTCCAACAGTACTTTGCCGAAAAACCCAGCCTTCTTCAGCAACGTCACTGCCTCCTTGACCTGCTTCGCAGAGAAATTGTCAAGCATAATTATGTCTGCGCCTAATTCTGCAGCTTTTAGCACATCTGCATGCTTCGTGACCTCGACCTCGATTTTCTTGCTAAACGATGCATTCTGTCTGGCTCTTTTCACCGCGTTCTCAAGGCTTCCAACCAAGGCAATGTGGTTGTCCTTTATCAAAATCATGTCGTCCAAGTGCAGCCTATGTGGTTCGCCACCTCCAATGAGCACGGCTTTCTTGTCAAAGTAGAGAAGACCAGGTGCCGATTTGCGGGTTGCAGCTATCCTCGTCGTTGAGTTGGCTCTTTGGAGTTTTTCAGCTAGCTTTTTTGTTGTTGTGGCGATTCCACTCATGCGCGACAACAAATTCAACAGCGTTCGTTCAGCTGTAAGAATGGCTTGTGCGTTTCCAGAGAATCTCATTATGGTTTGTCCGCTTTTGACTTCGTCACCATCAGTAACTTCAGTTATCACTTTGAGTCCAAGACTTTCAGCGAGAATCGAGGCTTCTTCGATTCCAGCAACAATTCCCCCAGCTTTAGCGATCACTTTGGCTTCAGTTTTCAACTCTGAAGGAATAACCGCAGCACTCGTCACGTCACCTTGACCAATATCTTCGGCAAGCATGTGTGTGAGTTTTTCTTCCAGAATTTTGCGCGGAATATACATGGCTTCTAATCTGCGCGTTTAGGCTTAAAATACTTGCTTCTATGAGCGATTACTATCCATTGCCTTCGCATTGTTTAGGGATAAGTAAAATAAATCCACACGCGCAATGTTTGAGTTATGAGACTGCTGTACGCTTGTTCCGAACTGGGCTTAGGACACGCTTCACGCACAACCGCGCTAGGCAAGCGCCTAGAGCAGAATAGGCATGAAGTGTTCTTCTTCTCAGGCGGAAAAGCATACCAGCTGCTCAAGAAAGAATTCAAGAACGTTTACCCGTGCACCCCTGTGTCTTGGTACGAAAACGCCAGCGGAATAATCACCTCCGCATCACTCATTAACATCCTGTTTCCGCTTCCCGACTTCAACAATGAAAAAGGCAAGTTTGAGGTTAAGAATTCAAGCGCCATGGAAACCATACACCGCTACTACGACCTAAGAAGACACATCAAAGAAATCGCACCTGACCTGCTCATAGCTGACGGAGACATAAACGCGCTCAGGCTCGCGCACAGGTGGAAAATTCCAGCCGTCTACATCACAAACCTCATCAGACCAAGCTACGGCTTCTCCTCACTGCTGAGCCCAGGTGAAAGATTCACGGAGCGCTACGTGAAAAAATGCGCCAAAATAATCATACCCGACAACAAGCCGCCGAACACAGTCTGCGAATACAACCTGGGCAACCTACACCATGTCGGAATACTGGATAAGGCTGATTTTGTTGGTAGTTTTTTCGACACCACACCGACAGAAGGCTCGGAAACGCACATTTTCGCGCCAGTGAGTGGACCGTTTGGAACAAGAGCTAAATTGTTGCAGATGCTGATGCCCGTATTTGAGAAACTTACGATGAAGAGCATAATCAGCCTAGGAATGCCAGGTGAAAGGAAAACCGGCAGAATCGGCAATTGCGAAGTTCATACATGGCTGTCTCACGAGGAGCGCAGAGAATGCATGCGAAACGCTTCAATAGTTATCTTCAGCGGTGGACACATAACGTGCTTCGAAACCATAAAGTACGCTAAACCAAGCATATGCATTCCGACACAGCCTGAACAGATGGCTAACGCAGCAAAACTTCAAGACCTACACTGCTCAATAATCGCAAGAACCAAGACGCAGTTGCAGTCTGCAGTTCGAGAAATCGAAGAGAAACGCTTAATATTCAAGAGAAGTGTGGAAGAACTGAACAGGTTTTCGAACAGGTTCAACGGGCTGAACCGTGCAGTCGAAATCATCGAAAACGTAGCGCACTGAGCATCTTACGCTTCGCTGATGCTTTTCCGCTTGATTTCGCCCTTTGGGGTTTCCTCTCCAAAAATTATCGCCGTGAACTTGAAGATTTTAGCACCTTTCGTGAGCCAACTGTCAGGCGGCAAACCGGCTTTGACGCAGCACTGACACAAGAATTCCTCTTCGCACCAACCCCATTCGACAGGCACTTGTGGCAGGAGCAAACCTTTGTAGAAGCCTTTTTCAACGATTAAGCCGTGTTCGCCGACCTTAATTTTTTTCAGGTACTCTTCTGGTTTTTCAACTTGCACGGGTTCAGGTGGTGTGAGCACGCTGACTTCGAAAACCACGTTGTCCAATTCGCCTGCTGAAAGCGGATAGAATCGTGGGTCTTGTGTTGCCGCGTTTATTGCTGCATCAATCACGGCTTCCACGAGCGGGTTTGTGGGGTATGGGTAGCCGATGCATCCACGCAGTTCATGCTTTCCGCGTTTCACAGTGTTGATTGTGACGAAAACGCCGCAGTTTTCAAAGAGCTTTTTTGGAGTGTTTGCTGGAGGTTTGATGGTTTTTCCTGTTTCTAGAAATTCTTGTATGGCGTTTCGTGCCAGCTTTATTAGGAATTTTCCTTCTTCATCGCTTAGTTGAAACGACAATTCGCGCATCTCCATGGGCACAGCTGCGTGCGCCGTGCTTATTCAGGACTTCTTTAAAAGGGAGTGGGATTTAAAATTTTACTGTTTCTTCAGTTACGCCGTCTTTGGTTATTATGAGGAAGTCTATGCCGTCACCGCTCATGATGTCCCTGCTTATGGCTGATTTTATTGCTCTGGTTACGAGTCCTTTGGCTTCGTTGACTTTCATTTTCTTGTTGTAGCTTTCTTCGATAACGGCTATGGCGATTTCTGTTCCAGAACCCACAACAGCGTAGTCGTCTGGCAGCACTGAGCCGAGAACGTCCAGCACGTAGAGTGATGGTCCTTCTTCGTCTAATCCGCCAACGATTGTCTGGGTTATCAGCGGCATCATACGTCGGTTGAAGAGAATGTTTGACATGAGCTTCGATGCTGCGCGGACACTAATGCGTCTGCCAACGTCCATGCTGAACAGGTTCGCGTTGGCTTCCACATCACGAACTAGGACTTGCATGTCTGAGACGAGTCCTGCGCATGCTGCGCCTATTTGGTCTGTTATTTTGAAGACTTTCTTGCCGCCTTTGCTAACTATTAGGTAACCGTATGAAACGCGTTTTTCGGAGGCTAGAATTACTCCGTCTTGGCATACGACACCGATGGTTGTGGCGCCTGGAATCCATGCCATTCCGCCTTGTTGTGCTTGTGATTGTGGTCCATATCCTTCCATGATTTTGCACCTTTTTCTGGTTGTTATACTCAAGACAAACTATTAAGTTTAATCTTGCTGGCTTGCTTAGGCGAACTTTTGGTGATTCTGCAAAAGGTTAAAATCGTGTCGGAATGCAAGGTTATCCTGCAGGAGCGTTTAGCATGATTGAGGTTTACGCTAAAAATGTCGACAACGTCTGGTTCGGAGTGTCCTGTGAGGGACACCAGGTTTTTGCCACATGCTTCGCAATTAACGAAAAAGAAGCTTTACAGAGCTTGTTAACGTGCATACCGTTCAACGCGCCTTTTGAAGTTGTCTCTGCGGGTTCAGCCTTCGCCGAGAAAGTTATGTCTGCGGTGAAAAAAGTTTACGACGGAAAAGACGGGACGCAGAATTTCCGTATGGCCACCGAACATTTGCCCGCTTATACTCAACGAGTACTCAAAACCGTGACTTTGATTCCTGTTGGTTACGTCGCATCGTATGGTGCAGTGGCTAAAGCAACAGGAGGCGGTGCAAGAGCAGTTGGAAACATCATGGCGGGTAATCATTTTGCGCCTATTGTTCCCTGCCACAGGGTTGTGAGCGCAGACTTCACACTTGGCGGTTACAGTGGAGGATTAGATGTGAAAGTTGAATTTCTGAAGCGTGAAAAGCGAGGATACACTGAACAAAAAGAAATTCCAATCAAGGGCAAGAAATTGCAGGTTGTTCCAGTGGAATTCGTTTTGAGGAAAGTGGGAAAGAACGAGTAAATGCGACTAATTGCTATTTTTTGTTATACCCATCAAGTAGGGTGAACTATTGTTTGAATGAGCTGATGGGCTTGGATAGCTGCTCGGAGAGGACTACCCCCTCCCTTATATAAAGAATAAACTTTAGGCAGAACCAGAGTTAGAATGTTGGGCATTTTAACTTATTTTTGTTCAAAGCCTGCGTTAGGGTTATATTCAGCCATTAGGAAACATGAGGAGAGATAGTTATGTCAGATATCGGAGTAACCGTCAAGAAAAGCGAAGACTTCTCAGAATGGTACGTAGAAGTCGTGTTGAAATCTGGTTTAGCAGATTACGCGCCTGTTAAAGGCTGCATGATTATACGTGAAGATGCTTATGCTGTTTGGGAGAAAATCCAAGAAATCTTTAACAAAAAAATCAAAGCAACAGGACACCGAAACGTGTATTTTCCCATGTTTATCCCTGAAGGCTTACTCACAAAAGAAGCAGAACATTTTGCTGGATTCACGCCTGAAGTAGCGTGGATTACTCAGGGCGGAGACACGCCGCTTGAAGAGAAACTGGCTGTACGACCAACCAGCGAAACCATAATGTACGCTACCTTTAGCAAGTGGATACGTAGCTGGCGTGACTTGCCCATTAAAATTAACCAGTGGTGCAATATCGTGCGCTGGGAAACAAAAGCCACCAAACTGTTTCTGCGGACAAGAGAGTTTCTCTGGCAAGAAGGTCACACGGCACACGCCACTAGCGAGGAAGCAGAAGCCGAAGTCATGTACGCGTTAAACGAGTACAAGGACCTAATAGAAAATTACCTTGCGATTCCAGTGCTGGTGGGCACAAAAAGTGACAGCGAAAAATTTGCTGGAGCACTCTACACAACCGCTCTGGAGGCTATTATGCCTGATGGGAAAGCGTTGCAGATGGGAACAAGCCATAATCTGGGGCAGAATTTTGGCAAAGTGTTTGACGTCAAATTCATCGGTGAAGATGAGAAAGACCATTATGTTTGGCAAACCAGCTGGGGCATAACAACACGGCTCATAGGCGCTATGGTTATGGTTCACGGCGACGACAAAGGCTTAATCATGCCACCTAAGGTGGCGCCCGTACAAGTTGTCATTGTGCCTATACCTTACAAGGGCGCAGAACCCGTTGCAATAGCCGCTAAAGCTAAAGAAGTCGCTGAAACACTCAAAGCCAAAGGCATAAGCGTAGTTTTAGATGACAGGGAAGAGTACACGCCAGGATGGAAATTCAACCAGTGGGAACTCAAAGGCGTTCCAGTTAGGATAGAGATAGGCCCAAGAGACCTCAAACAACAACAGGTAACCGTAGCAAGACGCGACACATACCAGAAAACTGCTGTCAAAGAAGAAGAGGTCGTAAATGAGGTGGAAAAGCTGCTGGTAGAAATTCAGCACAACCTCTACGCCAAAGCCAGAATAGGGCTAGAAGAAAAAACCACAACAGTGCATAGCTACGACGACTTCAAAAAAGTACTCAGCGAGAAAGGCGGATTCATCAAGGCAGCATGGTGCGGTAGTGCAGAGTGCGAGGCAAAAATCAAAGACGAAACAGGAGCCACAATTAGAGTGAGACCATTTGAAAAGGAAGAACCCGCCACAACTTGCGTTTACTGTGGAGAAAAAGCCAAAGAAATGGTTTACTTCGCTCGATCGTACTAGAACAGCACAGCTATTCAGATACGGTGGTATACTTGCCAAGCGTCTCTGCAACGTCAGCCAAACCCAGTTGATTCAGCTTCAGCTTTTTCGGCACGCCTCTTTCAGCCCAACCTCTTTTCTCGTAATATTTCTGCAGCATTGCATTGTATTTTGCCCTGTCAAGTTTTGACCCCTTCAACGGACCTTCGCTTAAGGGCTCAGAGAACCACCGCGTGGGCGGAACATCTAATTCGCTTGTCCACGTTCCATTGTACTCGCGAATCCAGAAAGCCCGAACAAGATTGAACACTCGCTCAGCAATCAAGTTCAGAGTATCCCACGAAAACTCTTGTCCAGTTACCGCGTAAAGGTACTTCGGATACCAATCCCGCTCCAAACCAAGGTTAACTAGTGGAAAACGGCAAACCCCGAGACACTCAAAAACCCCCCGCGTATGCTGATACTCTATTACCTTAGCCGCTTTGTCCTCGTCGTAACTTTCACGGTTATGCTGAAGCTCCCAGCCAATCACCCACGCATCTTTGTGATGAGCCCCAATGGGGCTGGTGCCGTAAGCCAGTGCCATGGCAGGTGCAGTGTGGCAATCGTAGGCGCTTATCTCCAAGCCTTTGACGTGCATCGCCCAATTAGCTGAATTGCCACCTATTTTGGCGGCTGCAACTCGGACACCTTCAGCAAGAAGATCACCCAAACCCCGCCTAAGGGCTATGTCTTCAGCGAGTACCTTTGAGTCTGCGAAATCACCCCAACCAACCTTCTTGTCAATTAACTTCTTTTCAGAAGCTTCCATAGCGAAGCCAATTGCATTTCCTAAGGAAATGGCGTCGAGACCTAATTCGTCTGCGATGCGGTTTAAGGCTGCCACCTGTCCAAGGTCGCCCAAGCCGATGTTGCTTCCCAGCATAGCCACGTTCTCGTAGTCAAGCTCAGACTGTCTGCCTTCGGCGTCTTTGACAACGTTGCCGCAGGTCATGTTGCAGTTGGGACAGCCACGATTGGAAACTTTGATTTCTTCCGCGGCAAACCCGCCTATTTTGTCAGCTTCAGCAAAGACGCCTTCACGGTAATTGCGGGTAGGAAGAACGCTGTTCTCGTTGCTCCACTCGATGGTGCTCAATGTTCCCTGGCGTTTCCAGAAAGCGTAGTCACGTTTAGTCAAGATTTCTCTGTAACCAGCCAAGCCCTGCTCTTTCAGTTCCTTCGGGTAAGCTGCAGGCAATGTCCCTGAGCCTTCAAACACAACAGCCTTCAAGTTCTTGGAACCCATGACTGCGCCCATTCCAGGTCTTCCACCCGCGCGTCCTTCTTGGGACACTACGCAGGCGAACTTGACGAGGTTCTCTCCACCAGGACCTATGGAAACTATTCCAGCGGCTCGCCCATAAATCTCTCTTAACCGCGCTTCAGCCTCGAAGGAGTTCAAGCCCCAATAATCCTTGGCGTCTAAAAATTCCACAATTTTGTCCCTAACATGCACGATGACTGGGGTTTCTGCTTTGCCCTCTATGACTACGACGTCGTAGCCAGCCTTCCGCATGTGAACAGCCGCGAATGTGCCGATGTTTCCGTCACCGTAGCCTCCTGTCAAGGGACTCTTAGATGCGACGACGAGTTTGCCGCTGTTAGGCAACGGAAAACCAGTCAACGGACCAGTGGCGAAAATTAGCTTGTTCTCGGGTGACAAGGGGTCAGTTCCAGATGGAAGCGTGTCCCAGAGAATTTTAGCCGCGAATCCTCTGCCGCCTAGAAATTCTGAAGCAAAACTTGCGTCGTAGGCTTCAGTAACTGACTTTTTTGTGCTCAGGTTAACGTTCAGAAAATACCCATTCCAACCAAACATCCATGTTCACCCTGCCAAAACTTATCATGGTAATAATGGCGGGCGGAGAGATAAAAGTTTAATGAAATGAAAAGCAAGCCTCAAATCCGCAGTTTTTCGTAACCTTTATTTTCTGAAAAGTGTAAGTGTGTTTTCTTAAGGGGCTATTACTTTGGCGCGCGTTAAAGTGACCAATAGAGTGAAGTCCATCGAGTATGCTATACGTGACGTTATTGGTCACACCGAACAGCTTGTAAAAGATGGAAGGAAAATTTACTACTTGAACATCGGTGACCCCCCAGCATTTGATTTCCACACTCCGCCACACATCAAGCAGGCACTATGCAAAGCAATTGAAGAGGATAATAATCACTATTCGCCCTCCGAAGGAATCCCTGAGTTGAGGGAGGCAATTGCCCAGAAGGAGAAGCGCGTCAACGGCATAAACATCTCTCCTGACGATATCCTAGTTACCGATGGAGTCTCAGAGGGAATCCAAATGATACTGGCTGCCCTCGTAGAGAAAGGAGACGAAATTCTCTTCCCCAGTCCCACGTATCCACCCTACATTTCATACACCAAATTCTTCGACGGTGCCCCAGTTGCATACAAAACCATCGAAGAAGAGCGATGGCAACCAGACATTGACGATTTGAGAAGCAAGATTACTGAAAAAACCCGCGCTCTTGTTATCACCAACCCAAACAACCCAACAGGCGCTCTGTACGGGAAGAAAATTGTTAAGCAAATGTTGGACATAGCTGGAGAGCATGACCTGCTAGTTTTAAGTGACGAGATTTATGACCAATTAGCTTACTCAGACGACTTCGCCAGCACAGCCTACCTTGCAAAAGACCTGCCTGTGGTAGGTTTAAACGGGTTCTCCAAAGCGTACCTAATGACTGGGTGGCGATTAGGATACATCTACTTCAAAGCCCCAAACAATGAACTTGACGAGCTTAAACAAGCAGTGGAAAAGGAATGCCGCATACGCTTGTGCGCAAACACACCTGTCCAGAAAGCTGGAGTAGCAGCATTGAACGGTCCGCAAGACCACGTAAAAGACATGGTTGAAAGGCTCAGGCAACGAAGAGATTACTCGTGGAAGCGGCTTAACGATATTAACGGAATAACCTGTACCAAACCCGAAGGAGCATTCTATATTTTCCCAAAAATCCACGGCGTAGGTTCAAGATGGAAAACCGACCTGGAATTCGTTCTGGACCTGCTACAGGAAACTGGAGTTCTTATGGTGAATGGTTCTGGATTCGACCCAGTTTACGGTGCAGGGCATGCAAGAGCAGTTTTCCTGCCGCCGATAGAGATGCTGGAACAAGCCTTCAACGAATTGGAGCAGTTCATGAAAAAGAAGAAATGAGAAAGCGTTAAATTGGCACGCCCTGTCTTGGGTCCAAAACTGTTTTTTGGAATTCTTCCATTATCTTCTTGGTTACTGGACCTGGAGCACCGCTGCCTATTTGTCGTTTGTTCACTTCTCGAATTGGCGCAACTTCCACCGCGGTTCCTGTAAAGAACACTTCGTCTGCATTGAACAACTGATTTGGCGTAACATTGGTTTCAGTGACATTGTAGCCTAATTTTTGGGCAAGTTCCACTACCGTTACGGCTGTTATTCCTGGCAAAGCACCTACCGAGCTGGGCGGGGTAAAGATTTTCCCTTTTTTAACGATGAACACGTTTTCGCCTACTCCTTCGCAGACACAACCGTTCTTGTCGAGGCATATTGCTTCATCCACGCCACTTATGTTGGCTTCAATCTTTGCCATTACGCTGTTGAGGTAATTTAGCGATTTTATCTCATGTGTTGTTGCGTCCACTGGGTCTCTTCTAACCCATGAAATAATTGTGGTAATGCCTTTTTCCTTAGCTTCGCCTGCATAAACTTTGATAGTGTCCGCTATTATGATTGTTGAAGCCTTGGGGCATTTGCGCGGATCTAACCCGAGGTCACCTATGCCTCTGGTTACTATCAAACGAATGTAGCCGTCACGCAACTTGTTTTTCCGCAGAGTTTCAAGCACCGCGTTTGTCATCTGTTCCTTTGTTAAGGGCATCTGCAGCATTATGGAATGAGCTGAATCGTAAAGCCTCTCAACATGTTCCTTAAGCTTGAAAACCACGCCTTTGTAAACGCGGATGCCTTCGAAAACGCCGTCTCCATATAAGAGACCGTGGTCGTAAACGCTTATTTTGGCTTGCGATTTCGGGTAGTATTCCCCGTCTATGTAGATCAGTAGCTCTTTATCCATAGTTTTCCCTCTAAGCTGGTGGTTCATATTGCACTGTGATTTGATATATTTTTTGGCAATGAATTATATGATTCATTTGTTAGCCATGGAATTGCGGTCTCTTGGAAAGCATCCGCGGCAGCGGAAGAGGCATGAAAGGCTTACCTTCGATCTTGCCAGCGATTTTGATCAGCAGCTCGTCCACTGTCATATTTCGCTGGGAACCCCGAACCTCGCGGTCTCTAACTGAGAGAGTCCTCGATTCTATTTCTTTTTCACCAATAACGATGATGTATGGAATCCACTCTTGTTCTGCTTCTCTGATTTTCTTCTGCAGCGTTGAGGCACTGTCGTCGATGTCCACGCGGATGCAGTGAGCTTCAATCGTTTTTGCGATTTCTTCAACTTTTTCCATGTACTTGTCAGATATGGGGATCAGCCGTACCTGTGTGGGTGAGAGCCACAGGGGAAGCATCGGTGCCTTTCCGCCCATCTGTTCGCGGTAGGCTTTTTCCAGTAGAGCATAAATGTCTCTCTCGATAGCGCCGCTTGGTGAACAGTGCAGAATCAGCGGATACTGTTTCTCACCTTTCTCGTCAACATAGGTGATCTCGTATCTTTTGGCGTTTTCAACGTCTATCTGGTCTGTTGAAAGCGCAGCGGCCTTGTCCTGATTGTCAACGAAGTTAAGATCCCATTTAAGCCTGAAATAGAAGAAACGTTCTTTCCACACTTCAGCCAACATGGGTTTACCGAAAGTCTTCGTCAATTCTGCCAGGAAATCCTTGTTTTCCTCATAGAAGTCTTTCGTGAACCTCATGGCTATCTCGTAGTCGTCTTTTGAGAGTCCTATGTTGCTTAAAACGTCAATGCAGATGTTAAACCGCGTCAAGAACTCCTTCTTGGCTTGCTCCAAGTCAGTGCAGAAGGCGTGGCAGTCGGGCATTGTGAATGCGCGTAGTCTTCGTAAGCCTACTACTTCGCCGCTTTTTTCGCGCCTGAAACTGTAACGTGTTAGCTCGTAGAGTTTTACTGGCATCTGTTTATAGCTGAATTGGGCGTCGTGAGCCATTAGGAACTGCCCGAAACATGCGGCAAACCGCAGGAAAAGCTCCTTGTCCTCTGATTTCAACACGTACTGGCGGGCTGGGAAACGGTTCAGGTAACTTGCCAAGCTTGGGTGGTTGAAGTCGTACATGATTGGTGTTTCGACTTCCATGGCTCCGTAAGCCGCCATTCTCGCGGTGACGTATTGTTCAAGCAAAGATTTTATCATTCGCCCTTTCGGGTACCAACGGATGTTTCCGGGGTCGCTTCCTAATTCGTAGTCAGCTATCTCCAAACGCTTCATCAATAGCACATGTGGAGGCATCTGCTGACTTGCACGTACCTTCTTGATCTCGTATTTTGAGAATTTCTCAAGGTTTTGGTGTCCTTTGAATTTGAATTCTTCGATTGGTATCAATTGTCCGTCTGTTTGGATGATGTGCCAGAAGGATTGGAGTTTGTCTTCAGCTTTTAGCGCCGCGGATACTTTCTCTTCTGTTTTGGCTTCTCCTTCAGCTGTTGCTGCGACTGGTGCGTAGATTCGTGCTTGCTCTGCTAGCGGGTGCCCTTTTATGGAGATTGTGAACTGTTTATTCCAGCCGAAAGGAGCACGATAAGTTTCTATGCCCTTCTGTTTCGCGTATGCTTCCATCTCTTTTATCAGTTTCAGTGCTTCAGCGGGTTTGCTTAAGGTGCTGCTCAAATGCGCGAAAGGATAAATCAAAATCCGATTGGTTTTCTGTTTTCCGAGGAAAGCTCTAACATCGTCAATGGCTTTCTGTGCTAAGGGTGTGTTGTCGCCTTCTTCGATGGCGGTGAATAGAACCACGACTTCTTCTATGCGGTTTTCTTTTTTCTCGGCTTCCTCAGCTATGGCGATTTCTTTTTCAACAGGTTTGTAAACGATAAAGTCAGAGTGTAACTGTAATATTCGCATGCGGGGTCACGCTCTTATTTGCCGTAGCGCCACTTCTCAAGGGTCTTGTCTTTTTTGTTTTTCTTCTTAAATTCTTTGTAGTGTTCTTTGCAGAGGTAAGCACGTTTTTCGCTGCTGCTAACGTTTAAACCGGCAGATTTTGCTTTGTCGGTTGGAATTGAACGGTCAGCTTCTCTGCCGCAGCCAACTACGCTGCATTTAACACCTTTATCTATACGACCCAATATTTGCCACCTAGTGTTTGAATTGATGTGTGAGTTCTGCTTACCAATATAAGTGTAATCTTAATAGGCTTTACGAATTCAATGCGAGAGGATTAAGGAAATGGAAGCAGATGATAATTCTCCTCAATCAGAACAGTTATTTCCTGTTGAAAGGGAATATACCCGTTGCGTTACCGCCTTAAACCGCACCGGCATTCTCACGCTTCTTCCAAAATCAGAAAGCATTGGGGTGATTGGAATAGATGGAAAAGAGTATCCAATACCAACCCAAGAACAGGTTGTAGAACTATTTGCTCATAATAGAGAGCTTGTAGGCAGAAAAGTTCCACAAGGGTTTGATCGTTTAGAATTAACACCCATGGCAATGCCAACACCCCTTCTTATTGACCGAATGAAAGCAGCTATTCTTAAACACGCAGCAGAAGGAAAAATTTATCAAACCAGACGTTCTCCTTCTGATCCTTTAATACCTGTTCGTGTCAATACCGAAAAACAGGTCTGGATATGGGATACCTTAAGACAGGCATTAGATACAGACGAGCTTGTATATTTTCCTCAAGAATATTCAAGCAATCATCGGGGACAGACCAAATTAG